>CEWJ01130456.1_pt1 | contig 11686 bp, 10 predicted proteins | sample 350291 | NCBI WGS metagenome assembly CEWJ01 (sample SAMEA2622923, study PRJEB7988) | marine metagenome | isolation source: saline water (ENVO:00002010), including | reverse complement strand
GCATATGCGGAAGCCACCGTACCAAAATTGACCCTTGTAACACGCAAAGCCTACGGAGGAGCGTATCTTGCAATGTCTTGTAAGCACCTGCAAAGCGATTACAATGTCGCTTGGCCCACAGCCGAACTCGCAGTAATGGGTGCTGAGGGTGCCGTTAACATCATTCATCGCAGAATTATCAACGCTGCTGATGAGGAACAAAAAGACGAAGTCCGACAAAGACTGGTTGAGGAATACAAAGCGAAATTTGGCGATCCCTATGTTGCAGCACGCAACGGTTGGTTGGACGATGTTATCGAACCAAAGGAAAGCCGATTGCGCTTGTGTAGAGCACTGGCAATTCTCCGGTCAAAACGAGAATGGAGCCCTCCAAAAAAGCACGGCAACATTCCTCTATGACTGATTCATTGTTTCAGCACGAGCAAGTAGGCCTCCGGCTGAGGCTTCTTCCACTGGATTTTTCGGTGGCTTTCGGATTTGATACAGCAACCAACCAATGATGCACAGAAGCGGTAATGTAATCGCAACTGCAACCATGGTTCCACCTGAATTTGATTCAATATCGTCACTCAACGATGGTGTTGATTGTTCTTCGGGAACAACATACTGCAACCTTGATACTGCATCGGAAAACGAGTCGTCCCGAGCGACAATATCGATGCTGACGTACAATCCGGGTACAATATCGATCTCGACCCGTTCAAAACAAGTTCCGTTCGCGTCGCAATTGCGTTGGCCGCTAACATCTATGCCATCAAACTGAAGGAAGACATCCATCTCATCCCCGTCCTTGTCGCTCCACTCCCATCGAATTGTTAATTCAGAATCACCGGTTTTTTCAACCGATGTGTTTGAAAGAGTTGGCCGATCGGGCAATGGTTCAATAGTGATGTTCACGATTCGAGAATAGGTTTCTGTTCCATCGGTCACGTTTAACCACCAACCTGAGTCCAAACCCCACTCATCAAGCAAGGCAGAGACAAGCAATTCTTGACCAGATATGGCAAGCATTGCCTTTGAATTCCCGTTGGTTTCAACCGTCCAAGTCAATGCATCTCCATCGATGTCTGTTGCAAATTCCGAGAGATTCAAAAGGACGGTTTCTTCTTCCTCCATCGTAATCGACCAAGCGGTTTCATCGACAACGAATTCATCGTTTACGGCCTCAATACGAAGGGGTACATCGACAATTAGAGGGGGATTGACACCATCAGAAATGGACAATTGAAGGACTTCTGCACCGTTGGCGTTCGGAAGCGGTGTGAATTGAACCCGTTGCAAGTCGCTGGAAACGTTCCAAGAAACCTTCGCCCCCATACCTTGACTCATTCCGTCAATCAAAACCGTCAAGGGTTGTTGTTCTGGGTCGAAAAAGTAATCCTCGTAGTTGATAAAAATGCTTTGACCGTCTTCGATGAGTGTTTGTTGTTCAATCATAGACAGCTGTATAATCTGGTCGTCCACCGGAGTTATGCGTCCAATGACAGTTACGACCACTTCATCGAGAATCTCTCCTTCTGCCCTCAACAAAAGCTCAACACGAGTCGTTCCCTCCCACTCCTCATCCAGCGCATGATACAACATTGCTGAGGAGGAGTCCTGGTCCACAACGATGTTAAAATGCGATTGATTTTCGAGCAAATTCGCGCTCACGATGCGAATCGCCTGACCGTCTGGATCCGAGGCGATTTCCGAGGCATTTATGCGAACGGATCCACGTTGTGGAAGGAGAAATTCCGGTAATGGTTCTACCAATACAATTGGGTCGTTGGTTCGATTAAACTCAAAACTCTCAAATCCTGTTCCGCCTTCTACAGAGACGACAAGTCGGAGTTCATGTGGCCCTGGGGCTATACCTTGCATCGGTATCGTACACGAGACTTTGTTGTTTTCAATTACGGCTTGATAGGTTGTCAGATTGTTCAAGAGACAATGACCCTCAATGGTCCACGATGAAGGAAGATCTGCATGGACGTCTCCATTTCTCATGGACCAAAGCGCCTCAAATTCAGCATTGTCTTGTGGACCAAATATTGTTCCATTTAAACTTGTGACGTTTGTAATTTTGATTAATTTTGCATCATCGAGCAACTCATCGACATAACCGTTTGAATCCGAAGAAGAATAGAGGTTCGTTTCCCGATTGAAGGCCTCTCGGAACTTGGAATGATCTCCACGTAAGGTGAGATCGAAATACGGCAAAATATGCTCCATTGCGTGATCAATTTGTTCTTCCTGCGTCAACGATGCATCTCCATCGTTTAGATTTTCAAAGAACGATGACGAGTCTTGATACTGATAGTGATTTGCCCCCAGTGAGTGCAGAATTTGCCATGCAAGTCCATCGACATTCTCCAGTACTGGGATTACGTGTTCCGTCGCAGGTGCGACCTCATCAGCACTTCCTGTTATGAAAAGAGCCACATTGGGAACCGCCCCACTGATGACAATTGGATCCTGAACCTCCTCTACTTGCATCGCCAATCCGACCAACGCCCGTGGAGGTTGGAGCGTCCCGTCTGTCACAAGATTCTCCCAGTTAACGTAGACATTCGCAGCATAAGTTGCTCCATAGCCGTGACCGATTAAACCCCAATGATTTTCGTCAACGGAACCGTACATGCCAAGGACAACATCGTTGGTTTGATTCGCATCTTTCATCCATGATTGAACATCGAGAATGGAGTCGATGAGGCTTTGCCATGTTGGGTTTGTGTCTGAGTTCAATTCTGAGTGGATGTAGACCATTGTACCCCGTTGAGCGATGCGCGTTGAAACGAGCATGTAGTTGTCTGGAGATTCGTTTTCATCAATCAGCAAGAGAACCCAGGGGAACGGGCCATTTCCTGCCATTTCCTTTTCTTCACCACTGTACATAGCGGGATAAACCAGACGGTGATCGGATGCAAATGAACCAGATTCGGAACTGAAATCAACATAACCTACTGGAAAGTCAGGTCCAGTGTGCGATGGCTGAAAATTGGGGTCTTCCTCAGGGATTGCCATTGCCGTTGAAAGGACAGAAAGAAAAAGCAAACTGATGAGGCCCAACGCTCGCTCTCTCATGGTGTTCGGTGCGCGCAGGGACATTTGATTTTTGCACACGATTGCATCGTCATTGCTCCAATTCACATTCAACTGCGACCAACCATGTCACCAATTCTTCCAATGAAGGCAAATCTTCTGATAGATGAGGTGCCCACAAAGTACGCCAACACTCGAGATGTTGTGCGGCCAACATCCACCGTCCGTCAATTTGATTGTTGCTGGTTGAGAGCGCATTCATGCGTTCATCATATGTTCCTTTCATAGGCAGATATACTGGACTGAGAACGAACGTTGCATTGACATCAACGTTTAGCGTGCCCTCAGCATCAATAATCAGATCGCACACCGTTTTCGTCTCCAATTTTGAATTGACCATTGTTGCAGGAAGTTGACGCTTTCCACCAAGTGAGAGAACCTTTCCACCATGACTGCGCCAGGCGGAAGCAATTGAACGGGCTGCCCCCCCTCCCCCATTGATGCCAAGAATTGCCCCTTTGGATACTTCGATTCCAAAATGTGAAGCGACATGAACAACCCCTCGCCCATCGGTGGTTGCACAATACCACCCTTGTCCATCGTATCGAAGTGCGTTAACGGAAATAATTTCAAGCGCTTCATCGATTGCTGAGAAAGCCACACCTTGTATCTGGTGCTTGAGGGGTGAAGTGAGGTTCAGCCACACTTCATATGAGGAGGAGCGCTCTGGGAAATTCAAAGTGTCAGTTTTGCGAATAACCGGTCGAAGTTTTGCTGCGACCCTTGCATCAGACTCAAGTTGAATCGCCTTCAATGAAGCGTCCAAAAGCTGTGGTTGAAACGCATTCACCTTTTCGTTGACGGGTTTCCATAGTGGTTGATGCTCGTCATGTTCGATGTAAGCCCACCCAAGAACCTCATCGACGTGATTGGATTCAACAATGGTAACTGTTGACGCATCAAGTTTTGAAAAGTGCCCTTTGTCTTTGAGATACACAAGAATAAGGTCAAACAAAATTGGTGACAAGGTGTGTTCGATTGGAGCACCACCAACAGCGTACCTCAAACCGAACATGGTTGCACTTCGGAGTCATTGTTCATGAACGTCTGCTTTGAACATCTTGGCTCAAACAACAAAATGCAGGCCATGAATTCAAAAAGAAGACCGTCTTCCTTGTACCATGGCCGCAGCAGAACGTGGGTCCTTTCTCTGGATGATGTTTGCAATTACACAAGTCTTTCTCTCAATCAAACTTGTTGGTGAAGTAGAAGGATGGATTACAACACTGTTTGGAGGTTCCGCCGCTGCTGCATTTATGCTCGCATTGATTATCTTTCGACAAGAACAACGTGACCTCCTTCTCAATCCTCTCAAGATGAGTCGTGAGGTTCACGATGACGCGATTAAAGGACAAGGAAAGGGTGTCGGCTTTGGTGTCGGTCTTTGGGTTGTCTCGTTGATCGTACTGCTGGCCGCCGTTTGATACCAAGGCGAAAAACATGATTCCTATCGACCCAGGGACGGTTACGACAATACGTGCCATCGATGAAGGCTCTGAAGAGTTGTTCGGAGGGTTCTGGCCTTTCATCCGCAGAACAATGATGTTGTTTCTACCACTGTGGGTATGGTTGTTGTTGTGGGCTGCTGATGTTCCCAACATCATTTCAGCATTGTTTGCGGGCCTTTCCTTATCGATTATAGTTGCAATAGAACGGTACAAACTCCAACAAATTGCCAGAAAAGACAATTAATGACTGGCCGGTGATTCGGACCATGACCTTGTTTGAATGGTTAACTGAGTTTGTTGGAATTGAAACTCCGTCACTGATGGAAATTATCTTTGTGAGTTGCGCGGTTCTTGGTGGAATTCTCTTCTTTATCATGATGCTACTGATGATGATCGGTGACGTTTTAGGAGGAGTAACCGATGCAATCGGTTTGGATATCGACGCTGGAGGTGGAGCATTCGAAATTTTGAGCGTGCAAGGACTTTCGGTTGCAGTTATGATGTTCGGCCTGACAGGTATGTTCGGCCTTTCAGCAACCGGTAGCGATGTTGTCGCTGTACTGGCCGGTGGAATCGGTGCTGCAGCCGGCATGTACGGTATGGGGAAAATGATGTATGGAATCAATCAGTTGCAAGCTGATGGTACCATCAATTACAACGATGCGGTAGGTCAGCGAGGCCAAGTTTATTCGCGCATTAAGCCAAACGAAACCGGCGAGATTCAGGTCCCTGTTGACGGTACGCTCAAGACGTTGTTGGCTAGAGCGCAAGACAAAACCATGCTAATTTCATCTGGGGAATTCATCAAAGTAGTCGATATCATCGGTTCAACAATGATTGTTGCGCCACTTGAAGACATCTCCTCCGAAGAGTGATGACAAATCCAATTGAGCCGTAGGCAAAGTGATTAATAGCGAAGAACGCTACAAACAATCATGGCGGATGCAGGATTTTGGGCAGTTTTCATCGTTTTTGGCGTATTGGCTATTGCAGCCTTTGGAATTATATTGGTAGCAACACGATACAAACGTTGTGCATCTGACGAAATTCTCGTTGTTTATGGACGAATCCGTGGGGGTAAAGCCTCGAGATGTATCCACGGTGGTGCCGTTATGGTATGGCCATTGATTCAGGAATACAAGAAAATCTCTCTCATTCCCATGACAATCTCCATCCCTCTCGACAACGCTCTTTCGCTTCAAAACATTCGTATCAACGTTCCATCAACATTCACAGTCGGTGTTAGCACCAACCCCCTGATTATGAACAATGCAGCAGAGCGTCTGCTTCACCTCACAAAAAACGACATTGAGGGAATGGCGCAGGAAATTATCCTTGGTCAGCTCCGTCTTACTGTCGCAAGTTTGACCATCGAACAAATCAACCAAGATCGTGATGCATTCCTCGAACTCATCCGTGACAACGTCGGTGCGGAACTTCACAAGTTGGGTCTTTACCTCATCAACGTCAACATCATTGACATCACTGACGAGTCCAACTACATCAACAGTATTGGTAAGAAGGCTGCAGCTGGTGCTGTCAACAAGGCCCTCGTCGACGTTGCAAACGCTGAACGTGATGGTGCAATCGGAAAGGCAAATGCAGACAGAGAGCGTGAAGTTCAAGTCGCACAAAACGTTGCTGAATCGGAAAAGGGACAGAAAGCCGCAGAAGTCGACCGACGTGTCTACGTTCAACAACAAGAAGCAACTGGTGTACAGGGAGAAAACATCTCTCGTGCTGAAATTGCTGCGTATCAAGCAGACCTTGAAGAAAAGGAAGCTGAAGCAATGCGACGTGCTGAAGTTGCTCGACGTACTGCTGAAATGGAAGTTCAGAAAGCACAATACAGCCTTGAACAAGAACGTCTCCGTGCTGAAGAAATCGTCCGCGAGGAAATTTCCAAGACACAAATTGAGATTGCTGCAGAAGCTGAAGCTGAGCGACAACGTCGCATCGCTCAAGGTGAAGCGGATGCTGTTTTGGCCCGCTACAATGCTGAAGCGGAGGGTACCAAGGCTGTTCTTGAAGCAAAAGCAAACGGATACAAGCAACTCGTTGATAGTGCTGGTGGCGATGTCAAAGCCGCTGCAACGCTTCTGATGGTTGAGAAGATTGAGGAGATCGTTGCTCGACAAACCGAGGCAATCTCGAACCTCCAGATTGACAAGATTACTGTTTGGGATTCAGGCAATGGTGGCGAGGGCGGAAGCACAGCGAATTTCGTATCCTCCTTGATACGTTCCCTGCCTCCGGTCCATGATGTAGCCAAGATGGCAGGTGTTGATCTACCCGACTACCTTGGGTCGATGAAAGAAGACTGAAGTCGGCTAAAACAAAACCTGTGGTAAAACCGTGGGAAGGACCCAGTTTGAGGGGTTGATTTGATAGCCAAACGGCCTTGCAGCGGTTCATGGCTAGTGATTTGGACATCGCACGTAACGCCCAATTGGAACCGATTGAGGCCATTGCTTGGAAATTAGGAATCCCCTCCGGTGAATTGATTCCCTATGGGAAACATATGGCGAAGTTGTCTTGGGAGGGAATGAAGCAACGGTTTGGTTCTTCCAAAGGGAATCTTATTCTCGTAACTTCGGTCAACCCCACTCCATTTGGTGAAGGTAAAACAGTTACAACAATTGGATTAACTCAAGCACTGTGTCAACTTGGAAAGAACGCAACATGTGTCGTCCGTGAACCATCAATGGGTCCAGTTTTTGGTATCAAAGGAGGGGCTGCTGGTGGAGGTCACGCTCAGGTTCTTCCTATGGAGGAAATCAACCTGCATTTTACTGGTGACCTCCATGCAGTCACTTCTGCACACAATCTTCTATCATCCCTAATCGATAACCACATCAAGCAAGGGAACGAATGCAACATCGATGCAAACCGAGTCTACTGGCCACGTGTTGTCGATTTGAACGACCGGTCTTTGCGAGAAGTTGTAATCGGACTAGGCGGCCCAGCCAACGGCAACGTACGCCAGGACCGGTTTGACATCACTGCCGCCTCTGAGATTATGGCTATTCTTGTGCTTGCAAAAGACTATGCAGATTTACGAAAGCGACTCGGTAACATCGTCATCGCTGAATCCATGGATGGGAATCCCATCAAAGCGGAACACATCGAAGCAGCAGGTTCCATGGCCCTTCTTCTACGCAATGCGTTTTTACCCAACCTTGTTCAAACAATTGAAGGAAATCCTGCATTTATTCACGGAGGCCCTTTTGCAAACATTGCGCATGGAAATTCCTCTATTGTTGCAGATCGAATCGCTCTCTCTTGTGCTGATTATGTGGTCACAGAAGCTGGCTTTGGAAGCGATATGGGCGCTGAGAAATTTATGCACATCAAAGCAAACACATCCGGAAAAGCGCCTGACTGCGTGGTGATGAACGTTACTGTACGTTCCATGAAATTGCACGGTAAAGCCTTTGGAGAACGTGGAGGCTATCGACCATCAAAAGAAGAACTTGAAACAGAAAATGTCCAAGCTGTCGTCGCAGGTGCAACATCCAATCTTGATCGCCACATCAAAAACATGGCTCGTTTTGGTGTACCTGTTGTAGTTTCAATCAATCGTTTTGGTAGCGATACAGAAGCAGAACTTGAAGCAATTGAATCCGCTGCCCAAGCAAGCGGAGCAACTCGAGTATGTCGGACCGACGTACATGCCAAAGGTGGAGAAGGTGGTATTGATCTCGCAAAGTCTGTTGTCGAGGCCATTCATGAACACGTCGCTGCTGGACGTCCGTTTCTTCCACTCGTAGTTTCAAGCGATTCTATCGAAGACAAAATCAACGCTATAGCAACCCGAATGTACGGAGCAAACAGCGTTCAGATCGAAACGTCAGCAAAACGGCAACTCAAAAAAATTCAGGATTGGGGTTACGGAAATCTTCCCGTTTGCATGGCTAAGACACAATACTCATTTTCTCATGATGCTGGATTGCTTGGAGCTCCGTCAGGTTTTGATCTTCCTATTCGAGAATTCCGTTTGAATTCCGGAGCAGGTTTTGTCGTAGCCATTCTTGGCTCAATGATGACAATGCCGGGATTACCGAAACGACCTGCTGCAAACGATATGGATATGGATGAGGACGGTAACCTCAAGGGCGTATTTGGGTGAACACCGATGCGCATCTTGCGGCGAGATGACACCCAATGGAAACTTCGGATAGAATCCGAGGATGATTTGTGGGTTCTGGCACGGGTTGCTACTCAAGGACGTTCAATTGCAATGTTGGGTGAGCGAAGAGATCCTACAACAGCTGAATCTGGATTACGAGCCAAAGCCGCTGAGCGGAAGAAAATGTGGATTCAGTTGAAAATTCTCAAAACCGAATATCAAACATATTCCGATATTTTGCGTGTTCATGGAACCATACAACAAGCACCGATTGATATCGGTTTACACCACACACATCTCATCGAATGCGGAGACGAAGTCGAGTTAATTTCAATGGATGCGTTTCCCGAAATGGATGTATCACTGCTTGAGGAAGCGATTGAGTCATCAAACAAAAGCAACGTCTCAATTGTTGTTGTTGAAAATGACGAAATTGTGTTGTTTGAAATCACCTCAAGAGGCCTACGAGAGGGGGCAACTTGGTCAATGCGTGGTGGCGGTAAGCGTGGAGACGCTCGCAACAGTGAATCGGTGGCAAAATCGTTCCAAAAACAGGTAGCGAAAGAGATACTTGCTGCAACAGACCAAGAGTTACCGATGATTGTATGTGGACCTGGTCATGCTCGTGAAAAACTAAGAACAGTCATTCTCGAATCTGAACCGCAAAGAAACTTACGTTTGATTGCAACATCAATGGCGGGACGAGCAGGTGCCAACGAAGTATTACAAGATGGGCTCGCAAATGAGTTCCTGCAGGACCACGCAATTCACAAAGAAATTCAGCTTTTAGAAGAGGTATGGACCCGTATCGCATCTAACGGGGCAGTCGCTTATGGAGAGCAGGAACTTGTTCGAGCCATGGAAGAAGGAGCGATAGAAACGCTTCTTGTTGCGATTGATTTGTTGAGGGATGGAGAGACGTTGATGGATGGGGTGTTGCTCAGTGATTGGGTTGCGAAATTGGATGAGATAGGTGGAGATTTGATTCAGTGCTCAATCGACCACGATGCTGGGGAGCAGCTTACTGGCTTAGGCGGCATTGTCGCTCTTCTCCGTTACAAGATGGTGTAAAACATGAATGTTGTTCAATTTTCTAAACTGAGTGGTAACATACGTGAATCGATACAGGGTTTTCGTTGGGTGATTCTTCAACAAGAAGACATCCCCAAGGCGTTGTCAGTAATGATGTTCGCTGAACTTGATGGGGTTTTAGTAGCCGTTGATCACCGGAAATCTGTTCCTGAAAACGGTTTATGGGTCCGCGCAGTCCATCTCCTTCTCGTGTCTGAATCAGTAGACGCTGACGAAATTCGTCAAATCACGGGAATTACAAAAGTCGTGTCGTGTGACGCTTCAACAATTGAAGATCATTTATGGTAGTGGGTCCGGAGGGAATTGAACCCTCGATCTTCGCCTTGTAAGGGCGACGTCATAAACCCCTAGACCACAGACCCAACCTTCCGTTGATGGAGTCGTATTTGAAACGCTTGGCAATCCAATAACCTCAAAATAGATGCTCAACCGCATTGAACCAATGGACGAAGAGGCTCAAGCGGCCGCAGCGCGGTTGGTTCGCCGTCTGAAAGATGGATACACCATCACTATCGCTGAATCCTGCACAGGTGGTTTATTGTCGAGTACGCTTACTGACATCGCTGGTGCGAGCAAGTGGTTCAATCAATCTTGGGTGACATATTCCTATGATGCAAAAATTCGCGAACTGAATGTCGACCCTAAGACACTGGAAAAACGCGGTGCAGTATCCGCAGAAGTTGCAATTCAAATGGCACAAGGCGCTCTTGCGCGAGCAGATGCTGACATTGCAATATCCATCACAGGAATTGCAGGACCGAGTAACGATGGTACCAGCAAAAAAGTAGGATACGTCTATGTCGGAATAGCATCAAAGACTTGGGCTATCGCTGAAGCAACGCAGATCGGTGGAAATCGACAAGAGAACAAAGAAGGGTTCGTACATTTCGCACTGCTAACAGCAATCCGCCATTGGGATCAGGCGATGGAACTCGCTGAGAAGAACCTACAGGATGAAATTAAACAGAGGGAAGAAGAAGCCAGAGTAAAGGCCCTCGAAGAAATTGCACGCAATCAAAGAGCTGCTGCTGCCGCACAAGAGACCGCTTGGCAATCCCAGTCATGGGCTGACCGAAACGCTGGCTCAAAAGATAACAACTTAGGTACTGATGTCGATTGGGACAAGGATTCAGCAAACGAGTGAACATGAACCCTTTTGGAGGGTCGTCTCTCATGACCGATTATGACTGCGAAATGGGGTGTGATTTCGCAGGAGTTGATGAAACGGGGAATCCTTGTTACAACTGGAGTAAAACAAAAACTCCTCACAATAGAACATCCGATACAAGTTCTTGAACAGGGCCCAAAAATTGGTTTTCAACGCGGAATGTTGACAACCGAACTCCTCGATCAAATGATTTTGGAATCGAAACCGAACAATGAACAAAAAAACATCAGTCAGCCAATAGGTCGAACCATCGCACCAATTAAAGACCCTGAACCCGTTAAAATTCAATACAGAAACAATCTTCCAGATTGGAGGGAAAAAGACTTTTCAGGAATTGCTACAGATGTTGATAATGACATTCTTGTTCATTATGATATAACCGGAAACAGCACGACTGAGGGGAAGATGAGTCACATTCAGGCATGCTTCAATGACCGCTTGAACAGCATTCGAAAAATGATTGTAAAAAACTCTCGACTTCCAAGAAAACCTCAGGAAATTGGTAGATTGAATACGGAGTACAGGCGCTACCAAGGTTATGAAAACCTAGCCGTCGCAATCGGACTTGTCAACGAACCTAGGCACACAAAAAACGGACATCTGTTGTTCGCTCTGGAGGATGAAACCGGTGAAATGAACTGTCTGCTGACAATTCGTCAAGGTGATGATCGTGACCGAATGCACGAACAGGTTGTACAGGCAGGTTTGATGCCCGATGACGTGCTTGGAGTGAGTGGATCCTTCTCACAGACGGGTGACATTTTC
>CEWJ01035074.1_pt1 | contig 11695 bp, 6 predicted proteins | sample 350291 | NCBI WGS metagenome assembly CEWJ01 (sample SAMEA2622923, study PRJEB7988) | marine metagenome | isolation source: saline water (ENVO:00002010), including | reverse complement strand
TTAATGATAATATTGGACTCCGCACGAAGAGAAAATTGAAATAATAAAACTAATCCAAAAATTGATATGCTTTGAGCCTTGTTCATAGGGAGTTTGAGCGAAAGATTTTTTATATCATAAGTGGTCATAAGAAAAAACTCATGATCATTTGTTCATCAACAACTTACACTCATGTCAGCAGAAAGCGAAACTCAAAGATCAAAGAAATAAATAAAATATGCTCTCCTTTTTTGAAGAGGAGAGCATATTATGAAATGATATTTATATGATTAAAGTTAATTACTCTTCATCAGTTTCCTGAGCACGGAAGAATAATTGCTTTGAACCGGGCATCGGATTTTCAAACGGTCCATATGTCGTTGTATCACCATCCGAGAGAATACTATCATCAAGATCGAAATCCCATTCCTCTAGATTTTCGGAAACATACAGTGCGTAAATTTGATTTGGTTTAGAATTCCAAATCAAAGTGAATTCATCGGTTTCACTATTATATAGAATCTCGGTCATCTCGAAGGGGGTCCCTGGCCCAAGACTCACAATCTGAATACCATGAATTCCAGAGTTAGAGGATCCACGATTAATCTGAACAGAAAAATCAGAACCACTTTGCTCCTTAAAGACGCAATAGTTGGCAGGAGGATAAGAATCCGTCTCGTCTTCTGTCAATACGTAATCAATTTCCGGATCAAAGCCACCTTTTTGGGAATCCGTAGTGTATGAAAATATTTGACCAGCTGTTGTGCTTTCAACGGCTCCGGTTCGACCATTTCCATCACTACCGAAATAGACATAAACATCATAAGAGGAATAAGGAATGCCCTGAAAATCAACAGTCGCAAAACCACCTCCACCAATATTATCAATGTAACCATTCATTAGCTTCGCGTCTGGACTTTCAAAACTGTTGTTAGTATTCCAAGTACCATTAGAGGTCCAATCGACAGTAACTCCAGAGTCTCCACCCGTATCATCGACAATAACACCAGAAACTGGGCTGATGATGTCAGCTTGTGAACCATTTGCACCTCCTTGGGCATTGACCCCACCATCACTGTTATTCCAGTTTAGCTGGGCAACTTCAGGGAAACCTGCAATTTCATCAGGACCTAATTCAGCATCAGTCCCTCTATTACTATTAAAATTAATTCCTATTTTAGTGCCTCCTCCTCCTCCGGATTCATCATCAGTTGGATTTAAAGGATCTAAGCCCAGCGCAATCTCAACCGCATCTGATGTTCCTCCACCATCAGTATCTTCTTTTGTTGGATCAGTTTGATTATTTTGGTTACCTATTTCTTCGGCGTCAGTTAATCTGTCTCCATCGGTATCAATATTATTGGGATCAGTAACGTAAGGATTCGGCTCGACCTCAAATCCGTCGTTCAGACTATCACCATCAGTATCGGCTTTATTTGGGTCAGAACCTGTATCCGTTACATCAACAAACTCACCAGTATTGGTCTCAACATTATCATTTAATCCGTCTTTATCAGTGTCTGCATCTTGGGGACTGGTCTTCGCAGCATATTCCTCAAGATTTGTTAGCCCGTCCTGATCGGGGTCTCCTTCAGGCCCGTTATTAGGATCCACATCACCATTATCTTGCGGGTCAAGGTCATTATTTTCCTCCCACTCATCTGGCAAACCATCTTCATCGGAATCCTCCCTTGGTCCACCAGGTAAAAGGACACCCCTTGCAAGGTTGGCGATCGCCTCATCACTGAGCGCTGTATCCCACAAAGCAACATCATCAATAGAACCAATAAACCAGTTTCCGGAAGCATCATAAACACCGCCACCTCCAATATTGAAGTTAAAACCAGAAGTTGGTAATGGCACAGGAGAACTACCAGAACCCGCAAATTCTCCGTCTAAGTAAATAGATTGGCCCTCGGCGTCTCCTTTTACAACAACGTGTCTCCACCCATCACTTGTCGGTCCGAGGCTTACATTTACAGCGCCTGCAGTCGAAGTCCATAATTGCATTTGATTAGCATTGATCATTCCAAATTCCACAAGATCATTTTGCCCAAAAAGACCTGTCCTATTACCCTGAGATTCAGTGAAATTAACCCAACCTGACATGGTAAATTCTGATAGTTCATTAAGTAAAGGCGCTTCACTTGAAACGTAATCATCTATACCATCAAATTGAATAGCGAAGTCACTGGCTGATCCTGAATGCCCCGTAACATACTCCGGCTCTCCATAAAGAGTAGCATTGTAATCTCCTCTTAAGTCTACTGTCTCATTGGCACCTTGATCGTCAAAATCCCAATAGGCGATTGGAGGATCTATCGCTGAAACATCAGGAAAACTATTTTCATCAACAGGATCAGTTCCGGCTTCTAATTCGATAAAATCTGAAAACTTATCTCCATCAGTATCTTCCAAAAGAGGATTAGTCCCTGTCTCTACCTCAGCTCCATCAAGCAATCCATCAACATCTGTATCTGCTAGTTTAGGATTGGTACCAGTATCTGAAGGGCTAACATAGACTCCGGTGTTGGTTTCAACATTATCATTCAAATCATCATCATCGGTATCCGCATCCTGAGGATCAGTTCCGTTCTCGAATTCATCAATGTTTGTTAAACCGTCTTGGTCTGGATCTCCCTCCGGTCCATTATTAGGATCCTGATCTCCGTTGTCTTCTGGGTCGAGGTCGTTATTAATTTCCCAATTATCAGGAAGACCATCTTCATCATCATCAAAAACCTGAACAGAGACTATCTGTATTCCATGAATACCAGAATTATTTGATCCACGAATGATGTCTATTGTCTGAGTATCACCGCTAAGACCCTCGAATAAAGCGTAATTTGCCTCGGGATTTCCATCCCCTGTGTCTTCAGTTCTTATATAGGTACCAGGAAACCCTCCCCCTTGCTGAGAAAAAGTGGAGTACGAATATGTCTCACCATCTTGTAGCGCAACTTTTCCAGTTCTTGCATTGCCGTCACTTCCAAAATAAACATAAAGATCATAGTTTGCTCCAAAAGAAAAAGTATCGATACCAGAGATCGTTACACTTGCGGATCCTCCTCCTCCAACAGCATCAATGTAACCGTTCATTAACTGGTTATCTCCATTACTAACCGCATTATTCGTGTTCCAGGTGCCATTACTGCTCCAATCCACTGTCACTCCATTATACTCAATATTTCCATTTGCTCCCCCTTGGGCATCTGAGCCTCCATCAGTACTTACCCAGCCGGGAGAGGGCACGACCCCAGCGACCGTATTTTCATCCATGGGAGTATTATCTCGGTCACTGTTAAAGCTAAAACCTATAGATTCTTGTGAAAAAGCATAGGCACTGATTGCTACTAAAATAAGTATTGTGGAGGTGAGGATCTTCATAGTTACAATATTTTCTCATATTTTCTCATATCTGAGTATATTGAACAAGCCTTTAGCTCCGATATTCTTGTCTCTTGCAGGATTGAAAGGGCGGATTAAGATAATAATCCAAAAAAATGAACAAGATTTTAGCAGAAGCCGCAAACAATGCCCGGGGATTGGCAATTGATGCCATACATAAATGTTCGTCTGGACACCTTGGACTCCCATTAGGATCAGCAGAAATAGGTGCCGTTCTTTATGGTAATTCATTATCCCATGACCCATCAGATCCAAAATGGATTAATCGTGACCGGTTCATTCTTTCTGCAGGTCATGGATCAATGTTTCTCTACAGTTGGTTACATATTTCAGGATATGATCTATCCTTGGAGGAAGTTAAAAACTTTAGACAATTAGGGAGTAAAACTCCGGGACATCCTGAGTACTCAGAAACTCCAGGAGTGGAGGCCACAACAGGCCCACTAGGCCAAGGTATAGGAAATGCGGTAGGTTATGCCGTATCCGGAAAAATGGCTGCAGCAAGGTTTAACACCGATGAACATGAAATTTTTAATCATCATATTTTTGCACTAGCTGGGGATGGCTGCTTACAAGAAGGAGTAGCTGCAGAAGCAGCAGCATTCGCCGGTCATTTCAATCTTGATAATCTTATTTTACTTTACGATTCAAATGATGTCACGCTAGACGCAATGGCAGTTAAGACCCAAACAGAAGATACAGGGGCCCGTTTTGCAGCTATGGGTTGGGACACATCTACGATTGACGGCCACGACATGAATGCGGTTGCGGAAGCAATCTCCAAAGCAAAATCAGATGACAATGGGAAACCAAAACTGATTATTTGCAAAACCGAAATCGGTAGAGGTATTCCGGAAGTGGCAGGTACCGCCGCCGGTCATGGTGAAGGTGGCGCCAAATACGCGGAATCTGCTAGAACGGGTTTAGGATTACCTGAAGAAACTTTTTATGTTTCTGAAGAAGTGAAATCTTATTTTACATCTCATGCGAAAGAACTTTCTGAAAAGCATGCAGAATGGAAAAAAACATTTGAAGCCTGGCAGGCGGCAAATCCAGATAATGCCAAACTACTTGAACAAGGGTTAGAAGGTCATGTGCCGGATAATCTCGATGAAGTTATTCCTGAATTTGATCAAGAGGCAAAATTAGCAACTCGAGCAGCTGGAGGGGTAGTCTTACAACCGATTGCTGAAGCAATGCCGATGCTTGTTTCAGGTAGCGCTGACCTTTACGGCTCAACAAAAAATTACATTAAGTCTGCAAACGATTTTGAACCTCAGAATGATACTTCAGAGGGGCGTAATATTTGGTTCGGAATAAGAGAACATGGCATGGGCGCTATTATGAATGGAATTGCTTATGATGGAATTTTTAGGGCAAGTGGGGCTACTTTTGCGGTATTTGCTGACTATTTACGTCCATCGATTCGACTAGCAGCGCTCGCTCACCTTCCAACCGTATACATTTTTACCCATGATTCTGTGGGCGTGGGAGAAGACGGTCCAACACACCAACCCGTGGAAACGGTCAGTGGACTAAGAGTAATTCCAGGCCTTGACGTAATTCGTCCAGCGGATCCAGAGGAAACGGCAGGAGCTTTTATAGGAGCTCTAGAACGCAAAAATGGGCCAACCGCATTAATGTTAACCCGCCAAGGATTACCCAACATTACTCAAATCAGTACCCAAGAAAAAAGATCAGGAACCTTAAAAGGTGGTTATATCGTAAGAAGAGAAGATGGTGACCTTCATACCATTTTACTGGCTAGTGGCAGTGAGGTTCAGCACGCAGTCGCCGCTGCCGAGCAACTAGGGTCAGGGGTTCGTGTGGTTTCTATTCCATGTTTTGAAAGATTCGATCGTCAGAGCAAGGATTACCAAGAGAATGTCATTCCTTCTTCATGTAAGAAAAGAATCGCTATCGAAGCCGGCGTCAGTGGATTGTGGTGGAAATACGTTGGCGATCAGGGACAGGTCATAGGAATAGACCGTTTTGGCATCAGCGCCCCTGGCGATACAGTCATGAAAGAACTATCCATGACACCTGAAGCAATTGTAGAAGCCGCAAAATAATTGGCTATTTCAATTTTTTATCTAAGTAGCCCATTGACTTCAGCCAGTCACGACATCTGTCTGGCCATGTATGAACAGGGTTATTAGATTTCCTTAAGCCGTATCCATGCCCGCCTTTGGAGTAAATATGAATTTCTCCCACAACATTATTTTTTTTGAGCGCTGCATACAATAAAGCAGAGTAATACGCTCGATCACCATCATCATGCGTGATTGCAATAAAAGTCGGAGGTGTTTTCTTATTAATCACGACTAAGTCTGACAATTTGTCCTTATTAACTTTGTCACCTAAATAAGCAGGATAGATTGGAATGAGAAAGTCAGGCCTAGCATTGAAATCATCCCTTTCATCAATTCTACTGTAAGTTTTCTTTTCGTAATGTGATCCACTCATCACTGTCAAATGACCACCGGCTGAAAAACCTAAGAGTCCAATTCTTTTTGGATCAACGTTCCATTTTTTTGCATTCGACCTGACTATTCTTATCGCTCTTTGAGCATCTTGAAGTGGTAATGCATGAGGCTGATCAGGGTCTCGACGCGGAACTCGGTACTTTAAGATAAAGGCTGTAACACCTATAGAATTAAGCCATTGAGCAATTTCAACACCTTCATGTGTCCATGCTAAAATATTGTATCCACCACCAGGGCAAATAATGACCCCTGTTCCATTAGCCTTTTGCTTTGGAGCTTTATATACAGTGAGGGTCGGACGATCAACGTATGCTATTCTCATTTTTCCGACAGAGTCCACCGTCGTAGGCTTTTTCCTTTGCTCAATATTTTTAGGTTCATCAGGAACGGCTCCTTCAGGCCACAAGGCGATTTCTTGATGAGATTCATCACCCTTCAATGAATCATAATTTAATAATAAAAAAAATGATGCGAGTAAGAGTTTAAGCGAAGCTCTCATAAAAACTAATAATGCCTGATAGTAAACCTAGTTTGAGGAGCTAAGCTTTAGATGCTTAGCACAAAATTCAAGCTGCATGCTTAACCATGAACTACCCTCTTTGGGAACCGGCAATTCGTTTCGCCCGCCTCCTACAGCCACATATGGAATTTTTAATTCTTTGGCCTTCTCTATAATTCTAACTGCATTGATAGGGTGATGAATTACATCTCGATTAGGGGCGTTAGTATATATAAAAAGAGGAGCCTCTCCTTTGTCCATGTATTTCATGACAAGAGAATCGGTCCCGACAGGTTGAACATGTCCAACGGAAACCTGTGCTTTAGAACTAAGTTTCTCAACAGGGTCATCAGAATTAGTCTTTGCCAAGTCATCACTATAGGCCAACCATTGACTAATAAGAGCTCCAGCTGAAGCACCTCCAACACAAATTTTTTGTGGGTCAATGTTCCACTCCTTAGATTTTGAACGAATAAACTGAATAGCTCTTCCACAATGAGCCATAATTTTAAGATACTCACTTCTAGATTTCTGCTGTTCAGGCGTTTCTTTAGAAATAAAATTATTTTCTACATACTCATCAAGCATCCCATTTCTTAAGACATCACTCTTTCGATTAATGAAAGGGTAATTGCAGCTGAAGACCGCATAGCCTTGATCAAGATATTCTTTGATCATTTTTCCACCATTTTTCCTAACACTACCTTTATCACCTCCACTGAATCCACCTCCATGAAACCAAACATAGACAGGGGCAGGAGAATCTTGTTTTTTGGCAGGATAATAATCTAATACGTTTCTCTCATGTTTATCCGAATAACGAATATTGGTATTTTCTGGCTCCGGCTTAAATTGATCCTCATTATTAGAGCTTCCACTACGCTGACGCATTTGCCTCATGTGAGTTAGAAGTTCCTGAAGCGTCAAGACACCGTCTTTGTCAGCGTCAGACTTAGGGAACTTCTGAAAATAGGCCTTTATTCTTTGCTCATTTTCAGATGTAGGCTGCTGACCGAAAGAAATTTGAACAAAACAAACAAATGTTAAAAAATAGACGTATTGACTGATTTTTAGGGGCATAATGTCATAATAATTCATCTTCAAGAATTCCGCTAGCATCCATTTAAGATTTCAAAAGGGTACTTATTTCCAAGAGAACGACATTTTTGAGTAATATGTCGTATCGAGTTTTTCAGGAACTGCTGGTTCTGTCTCGTACTCATTTTTAATTCCCATTTTTAAGGTCCAGTTACTACCATTACCAACAGGAAGAGCAAGAGCACTATCATGAACGAACCGATTATTACCAGATCCACCAATACCTGGAACATAGACAATGTCAGTGTCTAGAGATATAAAATCGTTAAACTGATATTTATGGGTAATACCAAGATCTAATGTTAAGGAGGATTCTGCTTCCTTAATTATATCATAATCTGTGAATCGATAACCTAGTCCAGATCTAGCTACGAGGGTTTGATTGTCTCTGTTCAACAATCTATAGGAGGCACCGGCACCGGTAGTAGAACGAATATTGACAGCGGTTACATCATCACTCTCAAGTTCAGTTCTAAGATACCATCCTATAGAGTCTTTAAAAAAATATTCATACGCGGCCCCACCACCAATCCTGTCAGCGGTCTTCTCGGCATTTTTCTCTCTATCCTCATATTCCAAATTAAATTTAAGCTCATCCTTCGGCCCCTTCCTTAGAACAATCAAATTCGCACCAAGACTTAACTCTTCAGTATTTCCCTGCTTACCTAATAAATCGAAACCTGTGGTAAGAGACCATTTTCTCTCTAGAGGTTTTTCAACCTTTGGTGAAATGCTTAACACCTCAGAAAAGCCCACAACTTTTTTATCTTTATCTTCGACGATATTGATTTTTTTTGCGTCTCGGGTCAAAGAACCCAGGGCTTTTTTTCCTCCTTTGAGTTTTATAGAGAAGTCTTCTTTTGAGTCGACGGATAAAACCTTATCTCTTTCAATTTTTATTGTACCCGCAAACTCAGTTTTTAGACTAATAGTATCTTTATCGAATTTGGTAATCTTACCTGAAACAATTGATCCATCATTAATCTTTATAAGGTCCGCAAATGAAAAGGACGGAAAAAATATAATTGAAAGGAAAAGGAATAAATTTCTCATTGGAAAATGATATAATCTTTGAGGTTGTTAAGAAAATTTTGGGAAGTTATAAAATGCTCAAATTACTCCAAAAGTAAAGTGAGGAGTAAGGAAATAATGAAGCTAAATTTGACTAACAAAATAATAATAAATGCGGCTCTTTTTTAATTAATACCGATAAATCTTAAATCATCGCTTCCTTCACGAACTTCAATCATTGTACCAGCCTTGATATTATAGAACCTTTGAACTTTGTCTGTAGTTGGCCAATACACTTCCATGGTGTTTATGACTTTAGCCTTTCCGGTTCCTATGCACTGCCTCAAGGGGTTAGCTCCGAAGCTTCCACCTGAATTGACATGTCTGTAAATCGAACGATTAGCTCCATTCTCAGTCACATCGAGCTTAATTCTAACACCTATGGCTGATCTGTTGGTTGTTTCTCCAATAATTTTTATTGATATAGAACTGTTATCTGAGCCGGGATTTTCAAAAAGCGCGTCCCTGTAACCATCTCCTGGATAGGCTCCACCTAACTGTTCAAAAAGATCAAGATCACCATCATTATCAAGATCTGCAAAAGCAACTGCATGTCCTTTCTGTAGGTGTCCGAGTCTTGATGCCATAGTAACATCAACGAACTTCTTACCCCCTTTATTAAGATACATTAGATTAGGCATCAAACTTCCATAACCAGGATCACCAGTTCCAAGATAAAAATCCAAATACCCGTCATTATTAATATCACCAAAGTTTGAACCCATCGGTAATACAGGATCGTCTAATCCAACTTTCCCAGCAATTTCAACAAACCCTCCCTTGCCATTATTTTGATAAAGACAAAGTTTCTCAAATTCGGCAGGTTCATTAGATTTGTATGCAGCAAGCTGTTCGATATTTCCAGAATAACTGGCAACAAAGATATCTAAGTGCCCATCATTATCAAAATCCCAAAACCAGGCAGGAAAACTTGAAATTGGATTACTGACTGCAAGTTCTTCAGCAACGTCAGTGAATGTTCCATCCCCATTATTTTTGTACAGACGGTTTTTACCTCTAAAATTCGAAACGTACAGATCTGGAAATCTGTCATTATTGTAGTCTCCCCATGAAATTCCTTTTGTAAATCGATCATTGGTAACCCCAGCACTGATGGCTATATCAATGAAGCCATTATCACCATCATTCCTAAAGAGCTGGCATGGAGCAGTTGTACCAGGAGTAGTTTCGTTACCAACGAAAAGATCCAAGTCTCCATCATTATCAAAGTCAGCCCATCCCGCTGTTTGAGTTGGCCGATTAACTTCAGCCAAACCAAGTTTGTAACTTACATCCGTAAAGGTACCATCACCGTTGTTTCTCAACAAGGAGTTTGGCATGTCACCGGCTCCTTCAAGCCAAGCCCCTCTTAGAATATAGAGGTCCAGGTTACCGTCGTTATTATAGTCTGCCGATTCTATATTTAAACCACCATACATCCCTTCAAGACCGCCAGCTTTCGAGCTTTCTTGAAATGACCCATCCTTCTTTCCTAAAAAGTATTTAGGCGGTGTGGTGGATGACCAAGAAGTGGTGAAGACATCCAGAAGATTGTCATTATTAAAATCATCAATGACTACTCCTCCAGATAAATTAAAGGAATCTAATCCTAGCTCTGAGGCTTTATTCTTAAAAACTGGATAAGGTTCTTCACTTTCAAAAGCAGATTCAGGAATTAAATGCTCTAGAGGCACCTTTTCGGGATATTCCCCTAGTGTCATATAAGCCACATTAATTAACCACTTAGAACGATAATACCAAGCAGACTTGTCGGGCGCCTTAGTTAATAATTCATTAAAATATTGAATCGCATTACGAGATCCCTCTTCATTGAGATGAATCGCACTTGAACTGATTGGAATAATACAGCTCTCAGGAGTAAACTGAGAACAACAATTTTGAGTTTCCCCTCTCCTCATCCACGCCACTCCAAGCATAAATATATTTTCAAAAACCCTCTTATCTTCGACTTTTCCTTTTACTTTAGGCAACAGGTCGTAGGCAGATTTGAGGTGTTTTATTCCCTCCTCTTCATTTCCAAGATTGAGTTCCGCCCAGCCTAAAATCCGGTGATGAAACCATTTCTTTTCTTCAGGGGTCTGTGAATCCGCCTTATTGATAATGTCTCTTACTTGTCGAGCCCGACGATCACCAAGATATTTATTTTTATCGTTAGTAGATTTCTTAATTTCAGAAAGGGTTTCAATCATCTTTGCATGAGAAACTTTGTCCTCCGGAGTCTGATTGACGATGACCGATAAGGAAGAAGGCGATGGTTCGTTTCTTTTCGACTCTATTTCCTTTTGCTTACTACAAGAGTTCAGAAAAAAAATGACTAAAGTCACTCTCAGAATTCGGTAATAAAACATCTTTATTAAATGAATTAAGATCTCAAGAAATCAGCGCCGCTAATTAGCGTTTCTGCTGATATTGATGATGTTTTCACCTTTTTTGTATTCATTAATTGTCTCTTTTCCATCAGGCCACCGGACATTAATGCTTTTGATTTTTTTCTCAAGACCAACTCCAAAAAATAGATCTGGAGATGATTGAGAGAGATAACTCCCTCCAGCGCTCACTTCATCAGATTGAATAGTTCCATCTTCCATCATTACGCTCACTTTTGAACCGACACCATTAGGATTACCTTGTGCGTAAGAAAGACGCACCTTAAGAGAATTCAATTGATTAGAGACATCAGGGTTATTTTCAAATAATTTCATTTTACCGTTATTAACACTGACGACAAAATCAACCCATCCGTCATTATTCCAGTCACAAGATGAAAGTCCTCGGGCATCTTCAGATACAATTAAGCCACTCTGATTTGGCCATACTTGATCAAATGATCCAGTACCATCACCAAGGAGCAAGACGCTCAAGCCTCCCGCCATCTTACCTGTTTCCCTCTGAGGATGGTAAAAATTTTGAACAATGTATATGTCAGCATTGCCGTCACCATTAACTTCAGTGGCGACAACTCCAAACCCCGGAGAAATTTGACCTAGCTCAGGCAAAGGTTTCAACTTAAAACGGGCCTCACCATCATTAATAAGAATGGCACTCTCTAAATAATTCACCTGAAAGGCCTGAGCTTGTTGAAGGGAAGACTGAGTGTAAATATCAGTCAGGGTTGCTGACGCAAAACTGTCGT
>CEWJ01003343.1_pt1 | contig 11697 bp, 8 predicted proteins | sample 350291 | NCBI WGS metagenome assembly CEWJ01 (sample SAMEA2622923, study PRJEB7988) | marine metagenome | isolation source: saline water (ENVO:00002010), including | reverse complement strand
CCTTCCAAGCTATTGACCATCAGATCACTCAGAATTGAGACAGGGGATGACGAACTAGACGATATATTCAGGGAAATGAAGTATCTCAAGGCCCTACAAGGATACAGGACTACCCGAATACTTCCGGTTTCCGTCGATTGAATTATCAAGCTCTTCTCCTTTAATTTCCAGCACCTCGTTGACGCTTCCTACTGCCATGGAGTTTGTACACCAAACGAGATCTTCGCTTAACTCCAGGCTGAGATTTCGCTGAATAAGATCGGCTAACACCCTCTTTTCGTGAAACCTTCTCATCAACGATGGGTCTTGGATAATCCACGTCTAGTATGCAACCGTACTCTTTTTGCTGATTCAAATCCATGAGCCATGGTTCATGAATGAATGATGTTGGAACATCTCGTAATTCCTCCACCCAATATCTGATGAAATCTCCGTCAGGGTCTTGGTCACGAGACTGTTTAGAAACTGAATATGCCCTAATCGAATTAATTCCAGTTACTCCTGATTGCATTTGAACTTGCGACCAATGTATTCCCGGTTCATAGTCCAAGAAAGATTTCGCCAAGTGCAATCCCGTTAATTGCCAAGGCAACCAAAGAGTGTATGAAGCGACTGACTGAAGCATACCCCTCATTCGGAAATTTATCCATCCAGTGGCGATCAGTGATCGCATACAAGCATCGAAGAATGGCCAACCAGTTCTTCCCTTCGCCCATGCCTGATATCTTAAATCATCCATCGAACGATTCAGATGTGAGTCTATCTCGGGATTCATTGCGATGCTATCCAGTGTTAACTCAACTTCGAGACGCTGTATGAAATGACAGTGCCATGCTAAGCGACTTTGGAATGAGCTCAAACTCCCAGTCCAGCCAAGATTCTCCCTTGCTCTCGGGTCCCTCTTCACGGCTTCCAACTTCTTCTTGGTATGCTGGAGTATCTGTCGTATGGATATACAGCCCACACTAATGAATGGCGATAGGCGCGAACAAGCACTCTGCGCAGAGATGGGGCTGGACATGCCTCTCCGATAGTTACGGCCACGCTCATCTAAGAATGACTGCAACGTAGCAGTTGCTGCCCTTTCTCCTGGTTCAGGCCGGTTTATGAGCGAACGCTCAACTAATCCAAAGTCCGAGATATTGGGTATTTTATCAGATTCAATATCAAAGGGCGGAGTGATTTCCGTAGGAGGGATTATCACCGATTTCTCCATTCTCAAATCACGCTCTTGTTTCCACATGTCTCTTGATTCCAGTTTTCGAATGACGCCATTTGTCGGGAATTCGACGAACCGAACGCCTTCTTTTTGACACCAGCTAGAGACAGACTTGTCACGATCCCATGACCACTGCAATCCCGTTTCTTGATTCCCATAAATCGAATCAATGCTATTCTTCCGATGAATTTCCTTCAACTTGTCCACAATGTCTCCGAAATGGAATAACAATACCCCTCCGATTGCCTCTATATCGGCCTTCAATGCTCGTAAACAATCGAGCTCCCACTGGATATGAATTGAATCCACATCAGGCCTTCCAATGCGAACGGCGTCTAGATTGAATAAACATATGATCGGTTTACCAAGACTCTTTGCCATCGTTAGAGCAGGATTATCCCCCAAGCGTAAATCTCGTCTAAACCATACAATCGTGACTGACACTAACTAACAAAATCTTTGATGATAATAAGCCATGTTTCAGAGCACTCGGGAGCTAATTTTCAGTATTATTCGAACAGTCCAGATGCTGCTCTCAGCAAACCCAGGAATGGAGGGCTGGGGCGCCCTGGACGAGATTTGAATTCTGGGTGATACTGAGTACCGACAAAATACGGGTGATCCATCAACTCCATGATTTCACATCTCTGCCCTGTGTCATCCTTGCCGACATACATCAATCCCGCTTCTTCGATACGGTCTATCAGATCTGGATTCACTTCATATCGGTGCCTGTGCCTTTCGCTCACCGCATCTAACCCCCCGTAAAGCCGCTTAATCTTGCAGTCGTCCACTACAAATGGGGTGATCTTGGCACCCAGCCTCATAGTCCCGCCCATATGCGTCTTGGATATTTCCGGCATGAATACGACTGCAGGATGTTCGAGATCCCCAGGATCTTCAACAAACTCTTCTGAGTTCGCACCTTCCAGATTCAGAACATTCCTACAGAACTCAATAGTAGCAATCTGTAGCCCAAGGCATATCCCAAGGTATGGAACGTTATTCTCACGTGCATATCTGGCTGCCTCAACCTTCCCCTCGACCCCACGGTTTCCGAAACCACCGGGAACAAGTATGCCATCAGCTAGTTTGAGCTTCTCCCACGCAGCATTGTAGGAATCCTCATCTGATTCGAGCATCGATGAATCTAGATCAGTTGATTCTATCCAGTCGATTACGAGTTTCCGATCGACTTCGATAGCAGAATGCTGTAGCGCCTTTATGACGCTGAGATAGGAATCTGAAAGACCGGTATATTTGCCAACCATGGCAATCTTAACCTCCTCTTCTAGGCCATCCACACGATCCGCCATTTCACGCCATTCCTCCAGATATTCGTCATGATCCGACTCTTCCACTCCGATGCACTCTGCAATCATCGACCTCACTCCCTGCCTTTCAAACGAAATCGGTATCTGATACAGATTCGATACGTCGTGCGCGGAGATTACTGCCCGCGGCTCAACATGGCAAAAAGCAGCTAACTTCTCTTTTACCTCGTCATGCAGAGGATCCTTGGACCGGCATACAATAAGATCGGGAGTTATTCCAAGTCCTCTCAACTCCTTTACAGTATGTTGAGTTGGTTTTGTTTTCTGCTCCCCAACTGGCCCCATCACGGGAACCAGGCTAACGTGGACGAAACAAACGTTCTCGCGCCCTACTCTGAATTGGAATTGCCTCAGGGCTTCTACGAATGGTGAACTCTCTATGTCCCCAACAGTTCCCCCGAGCTCAATTACGCATGCATCCGGAGGGTCGCCTGAGCCATTTGTTGGAATAATGCTTACCCGCTCGATCCAATCTTGTATTTCGTCGGTTATGTGGGGTATGACTTGGACGGTCTTTCCAAGATAGTCCCCCCGACGTTCACGTTCAATGACTGCCGAGTACACTTTGCCCGTGGTCAAGTTGTGGTCACGGGTCAGAGAGACATCGAGAAATCGCTCGTAATTACCAAGATCAAGGTCTGCTTCACCGCCATCGTCCAATACGAATACCTCGCCGTGTTCGAACGGCGACATCGTACCAGCATCGCTGTTTAGGTAGGGGTCTATCTTTATCGAAGTGACTTTCATCCCCACCGATTTCATCAGCACTCCTATGCTACTCGCCGTGATTCCTTTGCCCAGACCAGACAGAACGCCGCCCGTCACAATCACGTATTTCATGATAACAACGGGGTATGGAGCAATTTTGCGTGGCATATGAACCTTGGCAATGTCGTCACCCTTGTATGGTCGATGTTCAAGTGTCGCCTGATTATTAGCGTGTCATGGTCGGCGTGCCCGGGAGCCAAATTCTTGTGACTGGGGCCCTTGGGCAGATAGGTTCTGATCTTACCGCCACTCTCCGAGCAATGCACGGGGAAGGGTCTGTATTGATTACCGATATTCATGATGAAGGAAGTCAAGAGGGTCCCTTTCAGTTGCTGGATGTACTTGATTATGAGGCGATTTCAAGAACGATCTCTGAATATTCTATTGACACCGTATACCATCTCGCAGCAGTTCTATCCGCCCATGGGGAGAAAGACCCCGATCTGTGCGAGCGGGTAAATTTGGGCGGCCTTCAGAATGTTCTCGATGCGGCTCGGAACCACGGGTGCAGAGTTTTTGCACCCTCTTCCATAGCAGTATTCGGCCCTGATTCAAGACCCATCGCCATGCAAGACTCACCTCTGTCACCGACCACCGTATACGGTCGAACCAAGAAAGAAGGAGAGGAAATGATGTTGAAGTATTTTCAGAACTACGGGATAGATGTTCGTGGTTTGAGATATCCAGGACTACTATCCTGGACAACACCTCCTACAGGTGGAACTACGGATTATGCGGTGCAGGTATTCTATGAAATTCATGAAAATGAAAAGTACGATTTCTTCGTCCGCGGAGATACCAAACTCCCGATGATGATGATGCAGGATGCAATTAGGGCCACCATGGAACTCATGAGTGCTCCATCTGAGAATCTTTCCAGATGGAGGCCCGGCTACAATATCAGGGGAGTTAGTTTCTCTGCTTCGGAATTAGCACACTGCATACGTTCAAGAAAGCCGAACGCAGTAATGCGATTCATTCCAGACGAACGTCAGGATATCGCTGATAATTGGCCAGAAGATGTGGATGATGCCCCTGCTAGGAGCGATTGGGGCTGGGAATCAAGATTTGACATGGATCAACTGGTTGATTCTATGATGGCCGGTGTGGCTCAATCTTCATCCTCGTCCTGATTCCAGTCAGGTTCCCCCGGCTCGACCTTAGCCCATAGTACATCATCGATCCTAAGTACCGATATCGCGCCCTCAGTGGCTCCAGATAATGCGTTCTCAACGACCAGTCGAAGATCTATTATTCCAATCGAATCGAGACTTACGAGACTATCAGTTCTTAGATCGAAACCAGTCCAAGGACCACTCTTCGTCTGTGCAGCAGACAACTCAAGAATTCTGTCTATCGGATCATGACCGGAATTCTGTGCAAGAACTCTGGGAATTGTCTCCAAAGCATCTGCAAATCCCTCTACAGCCAATTGCCTCTTACCTGCATACCTGCTTGCCTCATTCCTTAGCGTACGTGCAAGGTGACTCCATGTCGATCCTCCCCCAGGGAGCATGGGTGCCGCTCCCGACACTCTTACTGCGACTCCAAGCGCATCATCGAAAGTCCGTATGACTTCATCTCTAAGGGCGGGAGTTGAACCCCTGACAAGAAGGGTCTTCCCCTGGCCAGAATTTGACGCTACATGCAGGTAGTGAACGCCCGATACTTTACGCTCTTCCCATGAATCACAATGTCCAAGATGCGCTCTTTCAGCAACTTCGATGGATCGGATGATCACGGCCCCTGTTATCTCAGAAAGCCTGTTCAGATCCTCCTTGTCGAATCTCCTGAAGCAATTGATGCCTGCTTTCCTGAGCATACTCTGCGCTTCTTCGTCTATGCCATCACGCACAGCTAGAATTCCAACATCAAGAGATTCGAGGTGAGAAACAAGACCCTGTAATTTCTTCCTCTTCCTCTGGATGAACCCTTCCCTGACTCCCAGCGAGCTTATTTCAAACTCGGTATCGAACTCCACTTCCGGTATCTCAAGACCCCCATCAATCACCGCAATAGAACAACCTTCTCCACGATTTGGCATGGATTTGTCAAATCTTTGCTTCCTCGTAACGAAGGCAGAAACAAGTTCTGTATCCGTGACCGCGCCTTCTTCTAGAGAAATGCGCTTAATCAGAACTCTTTCTCCCTCAGGGTCGTCTACTTCAATCGATTCAGAAGCATCTAATGCGAGCCTACATACCAAATCGAGTATCGATGAATCGACTTTCTGCCCTATGCATGTCGATACAATGTGCCGTACATCACCATCCGAGGCGATCGGCCTCGCAATCGAGGCTATTTCTTTCATGCACATGGAATATGCGGACCTGTACGAATCAGCAATTATTGTCGGATGAAGACCAGATCTGGAAAGTTCGAGGGCATTTCTGAGCAATTCTGCTAATATCAGTATGGAAGTAGTAGTACCATCTCTTGCCACTCGATCTTGTGTAATACTCGTCTCAATCACTAGTCTTGCAGTAGGATGCTCTACCTTTGCCGTATCCAGAACCGTAGCCCCGTCATTGGTAATCAGAACCTCTCCATTCTGATCAATCAGCATCTTGTCCATCCCCTTCGGGCCTAGTGTCGATCTCACTGCAGCTGCTACAGCCAAAGCAGCTCTCGTATTTCCAACTAGGGCAGCCCTACCAGTTACCCTGTCCGTATCTTGGAGTGTGAGGTCTTCGTCAGGGGAGGACACGGCGGTACGAGCATCTTCGGTAATATCAAGGAACCTCTCCTTCGAAGTTTTACCATTTATACTACTACGGGAGATTCATATACCCCCCACGTGGTCAACTATACAACCCGTGGTTGAGTAGTGATCCAATGACCTCTGAAGAAAACAACTGGGAAAGGGACATAATTCGTGAGATGACCAAGGTATTCGAACAGATGGGTATACCTATGGACATGGGCATGCTGGAGAACATGATGAATCAGTTGGAAGAGCATTTTGAACGAATGGGAATCGACTCTAAATCCATATCCAAGACTGACATCACCCTGAATGGAAAAGGAGACCCTGAGGAGATTAGGAAGAATATCGAGGCTATGATGTCCGGGCCAGGGGGTTTTGCGGACATGCTCTCAAAGATGGGATTTGAAGTATCTGTAAAATCCTCAAGCAACACGCCTCGAGATCAGGTAGATGTCGTAACCGAGCCACAGGAAGATAACAGGCTCATTGAGATTCCAGATACGGATTTCACTCATGAGGGCGAGCTAGCCAACGTAATGATTGATGTAACCTCCATCCCTGAGGCAGATGATGGATCAGTCGATCTCGCATTAGCCGACGGAGGCAGAATAATCGAACTGTTGAGGCATAACCTCCTCAACCCTCTCAGAGGTTTCTCTATCCCTTTCGCAGCTAGCCGTATCGAGGAATGGACCCTAAACAATGGTATCCTTGATGTGACGCTGAGAATGGAATAATTAGGGGATGATTGAACAATGAGCACACCTGTTATCGGAATTGATCTAGGAACAACCAACAGCTGCGTAGCAACCTTGGAGGGAGGTCAGGCCGTCGTAATTCCAAATTCGGAAGGAGCACGAACCACTCCAAGCGTAGTCGCTTTCGCCAAAGATGGTGAGCGGCACATCGGAATCACTGCCAAGCGTCAGGCTGTGACTAATGCTAATCGGACTATTCTGTCAGTCAAGCGCGAGATGGGAACTGAGTGGTCATCTGAAATTGATGATTCCACATACACGCCTCAAGAAATGTCAGCATTCATCTTGCAGAAATTGAAGGCAGATGCAGAAGCATATCTCGGCCAGGAAATAAAGAAAGCCGTAATCACATGCCCCGCATATTTTACCGATGCACAGAGGAAGGCGACTAAAGATGCAGGACGAATCGCAGGATTAGAAGTTCTTAGGATAATCAACGAGCCCACTGCAGCTGCACTTGCATACGGAGTGAATAAAGAAGAAGATCAGACCATCCTGGTATACGATCTCGGAGGAGGGACGTTTGATGTTTCCATTCTCGAAATCTACCAGGTAGATGGCCAGCCACAGATAGAAGTCAAGGCGACTTCCGGAGATAATAGGCTTGGAGGCGATGACTTCGACGAGGTCATCATCACATGGCTTGTTGATGAGTACAAGAAAGATACAGGCATCGATCTATCTACTGATGCACAGGCCATGAGCAGACTTCGTGAACATGCAGAGAAAGCAAAGATAGAGCTTTCAGGTTCTGGCTCCGCCCAGGTCAATCTCCCATTCATCACGAGTCGTGATGGTCAGCCCGAACATCTTGACATCACACTATCGAGGTCTAAGTTTGAGGAACTAATCGAGCCATTGATCTCAAGGACTCTTTCACCCACGCGCCAAGCTATGAAGGATGCAGGAATATCCAAGGGCAAGGTCGACAAGGTGATTCTAGTAGGTGGCTCTACACGTGTCCCTGCCGTACAATCTGCAATCGAACAAGAAGTCGGTAAAGCTCCTTTCAAGGGTGTGAACCCCGATGAGGCAGTCGCCATGGGAGCGGCCCTTCAGGCAGGAATAATCGTTGGAGATTCTGGTGTCACCGACGTCCTCCTTCTTGACGTTACACCCCTTACACTCGGAATCGAGACTCTAGGCGGGGTTATGACCACAATGATTGAGCGAAACACCACCATACCAAGCAAGCGATCGGAGACATTCTCTACCGCTGCTGACAACCAGCCTGCTGTCGAGGTCCATGTTCTTCAAGGAGAGAGGCAGTTTGCTAAAGACAACATCACTCTTGGAAAATTCCACCTCACAGGGATACCCGCTGCACCTAGGGGGATACCCCAGATCGAAGTCACATTCGACATCGATGCGAATGGAATTGTGAATGTTTCAGCAAAGGACCTCGGCACAGGAAAGGAACAAAAAATCACTATAGAGAGTCAAACATCTCTCAGTGAAGACGAGATTAAGTCTAAGATTGCAGAGGCTGAAGAATTTGCCGATGAAGATCGTAAGAGGAAGGCACGCGTCGAGCTCAAGAACCAGGCCGAAAGCATAGTTTATCAGACTCGAAAGACCATCGAAGAAGCCGGTGATAAGCTTGAGGAAGCTGATACAGAACCTGTTCTGGAGAAGCTGAATGAACTCGAATCAATGGTGATGGATGGAGACACCCCAATCGATGTGGATGAAATCGATGAAGCCGGAGTACAGTCCAAGATAACCGAGTTAGAAGGCCTCATGCAGGCTCTTTCTATCAAAATATATGAGGCTGCAGCCAAGGATATGGAAGAAGACAACCAAGAAGACGAGTCTGATGACGGAGTCCACGAAGCGGATTTCGAAGTCGTTGAAGATGAGGATTGAATCACATTTTCGACATATTAATCCTCCAGTAGAGGAATGGTGCGATGACGATGTACATCAGAACGCCATAGACTCCCGATGGGAGACTCAGCACAGATAGAGTTGCACCTGCTTGGGGAGCCATTACAAGGCCCCCAACTGTAATGCCTACGGTTGCATTCTGTATGCCGCTCTCTATCGAAACAGTCGTCGCCTGATTATTTTCAAGATCAAGAATCGACGCACTCTTCCAACCTATTCCGAGCATCAGGATATTGAGTATAACAACAGCCGGGCCAAGCGTCCCAATATTCTCCATCAGCGTATCAAATTCACTTGCAATAGCCGCAATGACGATGATGACGAAAAGCCCAGCCGCGATCTTTCCAATCAAAGGCTCAATACCATCAGCAGTGGACTCTGAATACCTGCGAATTAACATTCCAATCATCACAGGCACAGTGGTCAGGAGAAACATGCTTACTCCGAGTTCAAGGATTTCGATATCAGGCGATGCGGTACCCATGAAATGATCCATTGAGAAGCCAACTATGAATGGAAGTGTGATTACGGATATAACACTCACAACTGCGGTATATGAAATGGACAGAGCTGTGTCCCCTCCTGCTAATTTTGTCAGAATATTGGATGTCACACCCCCTGGACAGCAAGCTAGAATCATCAGACCAACCGCCATTTCACCAGATAAACCGAAGATGCTTGCTATGCCGAATCCTGCTATCGGCAAGATAACCATCTGATTGCCCAATCCCACTGCGAATGCCTTCGGTTCAGTTAGAATAAGGCCAAAATCAGATACTTTCAGGCCCAGCCCCAGTGAGAACATGATATACGCCAGAGAGAGTGGAAGAACCACTTCGATGATTATGTTAGATTCTTCTTCCACACTCTCCTCAGTGTCCTGAGCAGCGACACTCGATGAAAGAACTACTACAATCAACAGACAGGCAATCAGCACCTTGAACGACCCATTCATGTAACCTGCAAAAGCCCGTTCAACGTATAGAACATGCCCGAATACAATGCGAGATGTACCAAATATTGCGGTTTAAGACTATTCTCAACGGATATCGCCCGTGATAAGACGATGTAGAGTCCTTACATGCACTCCCGATGTACCGAACTGGAAGAATGGATTCTCACGCTCGGTCCGAGCCTTGGAACCGGGGCCCCATGCAGTTCCTGCGATGTCCAAATGCACCCAAGGTATCTTGCAAGAACCCCCGTCTTCTTCCCTAGATGGAACGAAGAACTCTAAGAAAGCCGCCGCGCTGTTAGATGAACCGGCCCTACCCCCAATCGAGCCATTCCTTATGTCCGCGAATGCTGAATCTGTCATGTATCTCTTGAATTGGTCATTCAAGGGCATTTCCCAGACCGGCTCCCCACATGATGAGGCGGCTGATTCGACCCTCTTCACGAGTGTGGAATCATTGCCCCACATCCCTGTTATTTGATTCCCCAAAGCGACTACTACTGCGCCTGTGAGAGTTGCTAAATCTACAATGAATTCAGGATCGAATTCTCCTGCCTTGCAGAGACCATCAGCCAGAACATTCCTGCCTTCTGCGTCTGTACTGAAGACCTCCACAGTCTTTCCAGAATATGTCTTGAATACATCTCCAGGCCTATATGCTCCAGATCCAGGCATGTTCTCCGCCAAGCACGCTATCCCGTTTACTCTGCGATCGTAGCCGGTAGAGTACAGAGCCTCCATCAGACCAAAAACGGTAGCAGCACCACACATATCGTATTTCATGTCCCACATGCCACTCGTTGGTTTGATCGAAATACCGCCTGTATCGAAAGTTATCCCCTTCCCAACTATGCATGGACGACGAACACCATCGTCTGCATGTGGGTTGAGGGTGAAGAGGACCATGCAGGGTTTCCTGTCGCTCCCTTTGCCTACGTTGATCAACCCCCCCATGCCTAGTTCGTTGAGCTTATCCCAGTCGTATACCTCAACTACAACATTTTCTTTATTCTCTGCCCATTTCTGTGCTCTATGGGCATATTCCATAGGGTATAGAACATTAGCTGGCTCATTACCAAGATTACGTGCTAGATGCACTCCCTTAACCAGTGCACTTGACTTGGAAAGACCCTTCTCGAGATGGTTTTGATATCTGGGGCTGGCTTGGAATTGAACTGACCAAGGATCCAGGATATGATCCTCTCCGATATCCTGATGTTCAATGAACTCATAGTCTCGCAGCATCATGCCTTCTGCAAAGTCTATCATGCGATCACCGGACCAACCCGAAGTGAATCTGACACATACAGATAGTCCATTTTTCTTTGAAAGTGAGCCCATTACTCGGGCACCGGTCGTTCGTGCAATATCATGCCCCATCTCGCCTTTCTCGCCCATTCCGACAAGCATAACCCTGCATCCTGGCGTCCATACAACCATATTTTCTCCTTCCTTCCCCTCAAAATCATTCGAAGAGATGGCCTCTCTGACCAGATTTCTTTGACTACGTCCTAGACCAGATAGTGCATTGTTAGGCGCCCGAATGACGCCCTGGAAAAGCGGTAGAATCAGCTGTTCGCAGGCTTCATTGAATTCAAGATTTGACCAATTCACAATATCACTGAGTTAATGGATTTTGTAATGATATACAAATAATTGCCTAGAAACATTAACTTTCAGATGTCAATCAATTATTGAGAAATCCAAATTATGGTTCTAATCTGCTATTTCTTCCACCAATAGCAGCAAGAGTGATTGAAATGAATAAGACGAACACCGACGGAGTCGAAAGAAAACCACCAGAGTTTTTGCTAGACCAATCTACTACGCTTTCGTTCACTACCTCATTTACCCACATTGAAGCATCAATCACTCTCTTCTGATAACTTATGCTCCAAGATCCCCCATTCACGATAGCAAGACCTTCGCTATCGAAGACCACATTTGTTTCATTGGTAGCGTTGACGCCGAAGGTCGACGAATTCCACAACAAATCTCCATCGGGACTGATGTACTGAAGTGTTGCATTGGAAGTACTAGCATGCCCCAAGTTCACTACATGGCCCCTC
>CEWJ01056194.1_pt1 | contig 11718 bp, 10 predicted proteins | sample 350291 | NCBI WGS metagenome assembly CEWJ01 (sample SAMEA2622923, study PRJEB7988) | marine metagenome | isolation source: saline water (ENVO:00002010), including | reverse complement strand
GAGGATTACAGAGAAAATTTAGTAAAAATGGGGATGGCGAGGGTTTCTGAAAAGTTTACCTGGGAAAAATTAACAATACAGATGTTAGATATGATCAATAGTTGATTTGATTGAATGTCCAGTTAAGCTTTTATACGCTTTTTTATATTTCTTGATTTTTTGCTTATCAACTTTCGATGAAGTTCTATATTGCTTCCTTCTTAAATAATTATCGGTTAAATCTGCAAGCTTAACTGCCATAGCGAGTTTATTGGTTTTTATATTATCAATATAATTAAAGTATTTCTGCCCCTTTTTTCTTGATAAAAGATCAACAGCTTTGCATATTTTTGGGTCAAAGCCAAAATCTTCAAGCTCTTGTATAGTAATTTTTCCTGATTCAACAACATCATGCAGTACCGCAACGGTTCGTGAGCGATTATTTTTCATTAATGACATAACTCTAATTGGGTGCATTATTGCTGGTTCTCTATTACGACCTTTTTTCCCTTTATGGATCTTTGCCGCAATAATAATCGCTTTATTAAGTGAGTTTTTCATAACTTTGTTTACCGAAGTAAGTAACTTTTAAAATATATCAATATATCGTGATAATCTACAATAGAACAGAATATTCAGAATTAACTAATTCGCAATATCGAAAAGAAAAAAGGCGTTTACAGATCGAGCTGTTGAAATTGCAAGAATGGACGATAGACTCCAATCAAAGAATAGCGATCCTTCTTGAAGGTAGAGATGCTGCAGGTAAAGGATCAACCATACAGCGATTTATTGAAAATCTCATGCCTAAAGCTACTAAAATAGTTGAGCTAGGAGTTCCAAACAAAAAACAAGAGAAGAACTGGTTTAAAACATGGGAGAAAAGGTTGCCTAAAAAAGGAACCATTACATTTTTTGATAGGAGCTGGTATTCTAGGGCGCTCATTCAACCTGCGATGGGTTATTGTACAGAGAATCAGTATAAATATTTTATGAAGAAAGTAAATAATTGGGAAAATACACTGATAGAAAAAGGATTAAAGCTTATAAAAATATATCTTTCAATATCCAAAGAGAATCAGAAGTTGCGTTTTCAATTTCGAAAAGATCACGATCTAAAATATTGGAAACTGTCAACAAATGACTGGAAAGCACACAAGAATTGGCAACTACTTACAGATTATAAAGAGCAAATGTTTGAGCAGACATCTACAAAAATAGCACCCTGGGTTGTAATAAATTCTGATAATAAGATGATAGCTAGATTAAATGCTATAAGGTACGTTTTATCAGATATTGAATATCCAAATAGAAAAAATTTGAAACCTAAGAAATGGTCAAAAGAAGCTCCTGTTTATAATATTTCGCTTTTTAACACACAATTCAATAATCTTAATCGCGAACAATATGAGTTGTTGAATAAGCTCAAAGGTCACGAATAAATTAGTTCTTTTATTTATTAAGATTTAATTAAATCTTTTACTTAGCCCATGAAGACTTGAGAAGAGCAACCGATGGATCTTCTGTGTTTGAGACTAGAACGTATCCATTTTTGTATGCAAGTCCTTCGGGTTCTCCAGTACTAGTTCCTGCATTGTCACCGGTATAGTCATTCATTTCAGTGATAGCTCCAGAATCATATTTGGGATTTGCTGGGTCAGTAATATCATACACAACTACTGCTCCCGCATCTTGCAGGGTTGCGAGAACAAATGTTTTGTCACCGGCCTCAACTATTACTACTTCTTCAGGTTCTATTCCTTTTCTTTTATCCTCCCAATCCCAATTGCTAGGAAGATCATCTGCCATCTTAATGAACCTCTGTGTTACAGGTTTTCCGCTTGCATCTAATGAATGGACTCCAATGGTTCCATCGTATTCCCCTGCAGTACATATCAATGTACCATCAGAATTGACCCATATACCATCTGGTTCATGTATTGGGTTAGAATACGTAACCTTATCCTGTAAAACATCTGGTGGATTGGATAATGAAAACCAACCCATCTCATTAGACTCTTGAAGCGTCATATAAACGGTATCACCGTTCGGTGCGATTTTTACACCTTCAGGCTCTGCTAGATTTCCATTAGATCCTGTATGGGATATTTTCATATCTTTAACAAGAGATGCTTTGTCAATACCTGCGCTTATATCGTAGACCGATACTCCAGGAAAACCAAGACTTTGACATCCACCATCAACACCGTCTTCATAATCAAACTCATTTACTACAACTACAAATTTGTTATCAACAGCAATATCAACAGCATCGGGGTTAAATCCAAGTTCATATGGACCGTATTTTTGTAGAGTTGAGGTGTTAATTAAGTATAGCTCTCCTCTTAAGCATGCACCCTTAGAAACCACTACAGCTAATATTGATTCATCGACACTAACGTCAATTGAAGAAGCATCGGCATCAGCATCTTGCGTTATTTGAACACTTTGACCGCTCATAGTTATTCCAGAAGGGGTGATCGTTATGAAATCAACAGAATTTTGTTTAGAATTAACAATAACACCCAATTCATCAGTCACGAATCGAACTAATTCAGGTTGAGATTGGGTTCCATCACCAGTAGTAATCTTATCAACCATTGTAATACTAAAACTTTCTACAACAAGTTTTTCTTCTGCTTCTTTATCTTCACAACCGTTAATCAGCAAAGCGATGATTAAGAAACTTTGCGTAAATATATTTTTAATTTTCATTTATAATATTCCTATGAGTTTCGAAAAAATTACTTTTTTTACATAAACAAATTGCTAACACAGTATTAAAAAATCTTATTTTTTAAAAGTTCAGCTCCAATTGAACAAGCAATTGATCATCTTTGACTTCTGGCTGAAAGGTCCTTCTCTCAATTTTTGCATCTTCTATCGTGTCACCTGTTACCTCTCCAAGAAAATAATATTCAACTTTAAGTTTGGCGTAATCGGTAATATCATAGACAGAAGCAAGCGTTAACAGTTTTCTATCCCAAGTTTGAGGGTCTTTAAGTTGTGGGAAAAAATCATTTCCACCCGGGTCAATTCGTAATTCACCGTAACGGACTAACATCAATAGGTTCTTTTGCACGTTAGAACTTATTTCTCCATAGAATCCGCCTCTGTTTAAGAAGCCATCCGCCGAACCAATATATTCTCCGCGGAGAAGAGAATTAAAAATACTGATTTCACCTCTAGCGCCGTACCAAGAGTGATCAATATTAGCATCCTTAGACAAAACGTTGTCAGGTTCTAGATTAGCATAATAATCAAAATCGTAGTGTAGGCGCTTTTTCCAATCCTCATCATCAATTAGTTTTCCTGTATAGTACCAGCTTTGAAAATTCACAATACCTAAGTCCATTTTGCCTCTAAGGCCAAATTCGTAGGTTTGACCATCAGTCTTTTCCGTATCTTTGTAAACTAACATGTTAAATGATTTATCTTCAAGAGCATCATCGTAACCCAATGGTCTTTTAAGAGCAATGGATGCACCGTAATCAAAAATTGAAAATTTTCTACTAACGTCAATGTGATATTGTCTTCCTTTCCAGTATGCAGTACCGACAAGGGGATACCCTTCCGTTTTTCTTTTTAATGCAACTGCTGGTCTATTTTTTCCAACCTCAACTCGCAGATCATCTTTTTTATAAAGTAAATAATGCTTATCAGCGTATGCTCGGTTATCGTTAAATCGCAGGCTAAATCGATACGAAATTGTGGGAGAATAAATTACTTTAAAATCTAATACGGCTTTGTCAATTCTGGTATGGGGGCTGCGTGTTTCAATTTTTTTTAAAAAACCTTCTCTATTTCCTGCGCCACCTTTTCCTTCCACATCAATGAATTCTACCTCAACCTCTCCAGACAATTCAATTTTTACACCAGATGGTATACTTAGTGATATTTCATTATTTTGAGTATCGCTTGATTGACTCAAAACTATATTAGAAATAGTAAATGTTATTGAAATTAGTATAGTTTTAAGATATTGCAATTAAATGCTCCTTATACAAGATGGCTTTAGGAATGAGCTATTTATACTTTGATTCTAAGATGAACAGCTTATTTGTATGATAATTAACATAGACAATTTGCTTATTTAGTATTAACAAATTATAAACAATCATCCCTTTTGAAAAATATTCTAGATGGACTAAAAATAACACTATAAATTCATTAACTAATGATACATTTAATATTAAGACCTTATCCTTTCAGTAGTGACAAATAGCTCAATTAAAGACAGTTTAAAATTTGCCTCAATTGATATTGGTAGTAATGCAATGCGCTTACTTTTTTGTAGAGTCATTGAAGATAAAGACTCTACAAAGTTTATTAAGGAGTCTCTATTTCGAATGCCGCTTAGATTAGGACATGATGCATTCACTGATGGTGTAATATCAGAAGAAAATTCAATGAAATTAATTGATACGATCAGAGCTTTTCAGCTGATGATTAAAGCATACGATCCAATTGCTTTTCGATCGTGTGCTACCGCAGCATTGCGCACCGCATTAAATGGAAAAAAATTAGTTGATGAAATAAACGCAAAAGTTAATGTGGATCTTGAAATAATTTCTGGCAATGAAGAGGCACGCATAATAATGGCGAATCATATAGAAGACCATCTAGACCCAAAAAAAAATTACTTATATGTAGATGTGGGTGGGGGTAGTACAGAAATCAGTTTTATTTCTAACAGACAAAAAGTTTCTTCTAAATCTTTTCCAATTGGATCTGTGAGACTATTGGAAAATCAAGTAACTGAAAATGATTGGGCGGATATGGAGAAGTGGATAAATAAAAATATGAGTAAACACAAAGGACAGTTTAAGGCGATTGGCAGTGGGGGAAATATTAATAAAATATTTTCAATGTCTCAATTAAACAGAAAAAGTGAAATCGATATTTCAACTATTCAATCTGTTCTAGATAAAATCAAACCTCTCAGTGTTCAAAATAGAATCATTCAATTAGGTTTGCGACCAGATAGAGCAGACGTTATATTGCACGCTGGTAAAATTTATGAATCAATTATGAGATGGTCTAATAGCAATGAGATGATTGTCCCTCAGTCTGGACTACCAGATGGAATTATCCATGAACTTTATAACACTTATAAAAATAAGGATATCGCGATTGGAAACGAATAGCCAAGATAAATTATTTTTTTATTTTAAACTATTTGCTGTATTTGCTGTCTTGTACTTATTTCTTGTAAGTATCGGTATGATAGGTTCTGCATTTAAAGGGCTAGGTCGGGGTTTTGCTGAAAGTCTATTTCAAAGCCAGGCTAGTCCCTTTATAGGATTATTCATCGGAATTTTAGCAACCGGATTGATTCAAAGTTCTTCTACCACAACATCACTTGTTGTTGGGATGGTAGCTGCTGGAACATTTGGAAGCGACCCAAAATTAGCAGTGGCTGCAGCTGTTCCCTATATCATGGGTGCAAATATTGGAACGAGCATAACAAATACTATAGTCTCTCTAGGGCATATTGTAAACAAGGAGGAGTTTAAGCGTGCTTTTTCGGCATCCGTGGTTCATGATTTCTTTAACATACTTGCTGTCATAGTTATTTTCCCTCTTGAGCTCGCTTTTGGTATTATTAGCAAATTCGCAATGACCATTTCAACAGTCCTTGTTGGCGGGGGTGGCGGAACTTTCACCAGTCCAGTTAAACTGATAACAAAGCCGACTGTAAAATGGATTGAAAATTTATTTCAACAACAATCTATTATTGAACCCAACGTTATTTTATTAATTACTGCACTAGCCTTTTTATTTTTCTCCCTTAGAAATCTTACTAAATTAATTAAATCGTTGGTAATGTTTCGTCTTCAAGCATTTTTTGATACTCATATTTTCAAAACTACTATACGCGCTGTTTTGTTTGGGGCTTTAATTACTATTCTTGTTCAAAGTAGCTCCATTACTACTTCACTAGTTATACCGCTTGCTGGAGCAGGCATTTTAAGTCTTAGACAAATATTTCCATACACTTTAGGCGCGAATATTGGAACTACGATCACTTCGCTTTTAGCTAGTATGGTCTCTGGAACAATTGCTCCTTTAGCTGTTGCCTTAAGCCATTTATCCTTCAACATTCTCGGAATAAGTCTTTTGTATCCAATTAAATTTGTCAGAGAAATCCCTATCCGTCTTGCAGAATGGTTTTCTGATCTTGCTACACAAAATAAGATTTATCCGCTTCTTTACATTCTTATAGTATTCTTTTTAATCCCTTTATCATTAATTTCATTAGTTAGGTAGGTTATATGTCTTTATTCAATGATATAATAAAAATATGGAAATCCGATAGTCTCCTCTCTCAAGCATGGGAAGATTCAATATCGATGCTTAACCTTAGTCATGCTGTTTTTTTAAAATCCTTAGATAGTTTTAATTCCAATGACTCAAAAGAAGAGATTAGAGCCCTTAAAAGAGAAGATAAAAAAATCAACGACTTTCAAATGACGGTTAGAAGAAAAGTACTAACTCATTTTTCACTAGAGACAAATTCAAGGCAAGTTCCGAATGGATTGATATTAGTTGACATGGTTGTGGATATTGAAAGGATTGGAGATTATTGTAAGAATATATCTGATCTGACAATTATGAATGAAGAAGTTATTAATTATGGAGATCTATCAGATGACCTAACTTCAATGGAACTTGAAGTGAAGTCAAGATTTTCTAGCACTGTTCAAGTTATTGAAAACCAGGATGAGGATCTAGCAAGATCATTAATTGAAAACTACAAACAAACAGTCTCTTCTGTTTCTGATAAAATCGTGGAAGGTATTATTGGGGGTAATGTTCAATTCGAAAGTCAATCTCAGTCAGCATCCTTAGTATTGTATTCAAGGTATTTAAAACGCATTGGTGCGCATTTAAAAAATATAACTTCAACAGTTGTAAATACGTACGATCGCATTGGTTATGAAAATTAATTTTACGATTAAAAATGAGTTTAAAGGCAAGTAGATTTTATATTAAATTTATTTAATGAATTCCTCAAAATTTATACATCAAATTGAAACTATATCACACTGGCTAATATATGCTCTAGTCTTATTTTTATTTGCCACCGAGATTTCTCAGATGTTTTCTACAGGCAACATTCAAGTAAAGAATATACTTACCTTTTTTATCTATCTCGAAATAATGCAAATGGTATCCATTTTTTTTGAAACAGGAAAAATACCTGTTCGGTATCCTATTTACATCTCTATGATAGGGTTAGCTAGGTATATCATCCTTGAAGACTTGAATGTGAATGAAGCTTTAGCAATTTCTGGATCAATCCTGCTACTTTCATTAGCATTGGTTGGTTTAGCGTATAGAAATAAGCTAGTTAGTTCAACGGATAACGAAGAATAAGATTCTGTTTTACCTCTTAGTTTCTTAGAGGTTTTCCAGCCTTAAGCATATATCTAATTCTATCCTGAGACAATTTTTCACCAGCTAAAGAAACAAAGGCTTCTCTTTCAATATCTAATAAGTACTGTTCATCAACAGATTTAGTAAGCCCACCTTTATCTCCACCAGTTAAAATATAGGCAAGTTTTTTTGCAATGAACTCATCATGTGCCGATATTTTTCCTTGCGCTTTAAAACCTTTTACCGCCATTGCGATAGCAGTTCTGCCTCCAGCTCCAGGTAGCTTGATATCGTCACGATATTTAGGTGGCACATAACCTTCGTTAATAAGAGCTAGAGCTTTATCTTTTGCGATCTTTATTCTTTGGTCATTATTAAGAATTACAGTATCGGTTTTAAGAAGATAACCTAAATGTTTAGCGTGTTCTGCGCTTGTAGAAACTTTTGCAAAAGCAATGGTTTCAAAAGCTTTTTGTGAAACTTGAAAAGAATTCAATCTTCCAGATCCACTATTTTCCATTAAATTTAAAATAACTCTTAGATTGCCTCCAGCACCTGGAACCAATCCGACGCCAATCTCAACAGCTCCTATATATAGTTCTCCTAGCGCAACACGATGAGCAGCAGGAGCTGAAATTTCAAATCCCCCTCCAAGAGCTAAATGGTGAGGTGCCGCAATAACTGGCGAAGCTGAAAATCGCATGCGTTGCATAAGATCTTGAAACTGTTTAAGATCACTATTTATTTTGTCAAAATCATTTGCATCAATAGTTTGGATCATGTTTGCTAGATTTGCTCCTGCGCAAAAATTTGAACCCTGATGACCTATGACCAATGCTTTATATTTTTTTGAATCAAGCAGATCCATGGCATCGTTCATTATTTCACCCATTGAGGAATCAATTGGGTTTAGAGTTGGTTGAAGTGCTGAATGAAATTCAACATTGAGAACTTGATCACCTAAATCAATTAGGCTTGCACTCCAATCTTTCTTAATGAGACTCTTTCCTGATTTTAACAGATTTAGATTGATAATGTTGGGATCGTCATTTATTTTTTTTATTGATGAGCTAACTACGTCATAGTACGTACGTTTTCCATTTTCTAAATTATAAAATGTTTCTCTGCCAGAATCGAGCATTTGATCAACCCAGATGGGTACATTTTTATTTTCTTCTTTCATGCGCTTGACGGACTTTCGAACGCCTAATGCATCCCAGCATTCAAAAGGACCAAGTTCCCATCCATATCCCCACTTCATAGCATTATCAATGTTTATAATATCATCACTGATTTCAGGAATACGATTTGCTGAATATATTAGTGAGTCAGCTGTGATTTCCCAAAAGAATTTGCCAGCCTTATCATGGCTAAAAGCCAAAGATTTCATTCTATCTCCAACTTTTTGAAATACTTTAGCTGCTCTATATCCATCAAATTGCACCTTTTTTTGTGTAGAATACTCACCATTTTTTAGATCCAATGATAAAATTCCATCTTCTGTTTTTTTATAAAAACCCGCTTTCGTTTTTTGACCAAGTCTTCCATCATTAATTAGATCTTTGAGGATTTCAGGTGCTTTGAGAGTTTCTCTTGCTTCATCATCAATTAGATTATCATAGCTAGTGGCAGATACATTTGACTGCACATCAAGTCCTACAATATCAACTGTTCTAAATATCCCACTTTTCGGTCTACCAACGATAGTTCCTGTTAATTTATCTACCTCTTCAATAGTAAGACCCATATCAATTGCTAGTTTAATTGCGTTGTTTGCCCCGTGAACACCGATTCGATTACCAATGAAATTTGGAGTGTCTTTTGCATGAACAATTCCTTTGCCTAAAATATTTTCACCTAATACAACTAGTTTCTCATAAACGTTTTTATCCGTTTTTGAACCTTTTACTAGTTCAAGTAATCGCATGTAGCGCGGCGGATTAAAGAAATGAGTTATTAAAAAACGCGATTGAAGATTATCGGGAAACACTTTAATTAAATCCTCTAGAGGGATACCAGATGTGTTAGAGCTAATTATTACCGAGTCTTTTAGGTGCGGAATGATATTTTTATAAACCGTGTGTTTTATGTCTAGATTCTCTGCTACTGCCTCAAGCACAAAATCTACTTCACTTAGTTTTTCTAGATCATTTTCATATGTACAAGGAGTAATTAATTCAGAATTTTTAGGTTTGTAGAGTGGGGCAGGGCGTAGTTTCGTCAAGTTTTCTAGACCGCTACTTGCAAGATCTATGTTAATATCGAAGAGCAAAGCTGGAATTCCTGCATTTGCAAAATGCCCAGCTATCTGAGCACCCATAGTTCCAGCGCCCAATACAGCTATTTTTTTAATTTCATGTTTCAATATTTACACTCTTTTAATTATTGTTGCAATACCTTGACCGCTACCAATGCACATTGTAGCCATTCCCAATGAAGTGTTGTTTTGCTCCATTGCATTAATGAGCGTTGTTAGTATTCGTGCCCCTGAGCACCCCAATGGATGACCCAAAGCAATAGCTCCACCATTAAGATTTATTTTATTTTGATCCCAACCACCTTTTCGAATGACATAGAGTGCTTGCGCCGCAAAAGCTTCATTGAGCTCTATTGTTTCAATATCTTCAATACCAATTTTTGCCTTCTGTAGTGCTTTTTCTACTGCGGGAAGTGGACCCATTCCCATTCTGTCCCAATGAACACCCGCAATAGCCCTAGAAACAATTTCTGCTCTTGGTTTCAAATCATTTGTTTCGCAAAATGATTCATTCCCTATCAATAAAGCCGATGCACCAACGGAAATGGGACTACTTGTTGCAGCTGTAATTGAACCTTTTTCAAGAAAAGCAGGAGCAAGACTTTTAATTTTTTCTTCATTAGGCTCTCTAGGTCCGTCATCTTTTGTTGCAGTTATCTCGGTATTAATTTTAATGGGTATGATTTCATTATCAAATTTTCCTTCGCTATACGCAAGCAGCGCCTTCCGATGTGACTCCATGGCAAATTCTTCCTGCTCTTCTCTTGATATACTTAAATCTTTAGCCAAATTTTCAGCAGTCTCACCCATACCAATATAGAATTCCTGCTCAGCCAGTTCCGGATGGAAATCTGGAGCAAATCCACCCATAGGAACAGAAAACATATCCTCTACTCCAGCCGCAATACCAACATCAATGTCTCCACATTCTGATGATGTACTTAATTGATGCGCTGCATCCATTGAAGATCCACAAAATCTGTTAATAACTTTACCTGTTGATTCAATGGGAAGTCCGGCCAAAACCCCAATTGACTTTCCTATAAGATGTCCTTGAGGACCCTCTGGATAAGCGCAGCCGACTACAACATCTTCTATCATCTCAGGTTTAACGTTTGGATTTCGCTCAAGCAGTCCTTTTAAGACCTGTGCGGTTAGATCATCAGGACGAATTCCTATCATGTCACCATTTTTTAATCCAATAGGTGACCGCACAGCATCAATTATGAAAGACTTACTCATTTTATCTCTTAATAGGGATATTTTTCTTGTTCAAAAACGAACTCAGCAATGTTACGTTTAAGTTGAACGGCGTTGCACGAAAGACGCATTCTTTCATCAAATTTTCTCATTTTAAAAATAGTATCCTTTGGAATGGATCCATCGTAAACAGCATTTAAAATTGATTGGGCATTTGTAACGATACGATCAACCATTTCAGAAATGAATACCCTTGATATGTCCTTTGTCGATTGTACTGGGCTATTTGATTCCATTATTTTTCTTGCTCGGACTAAAGCGCTTTCAGCCGTATAGATATCTGTAAAAATATCTGCTAACAATTCCATGATTTGGTGTTCATTTTTTAAATCTTGTCCAAAAGCAATGAGCGATTCATTGAACAAAAAAAGACCGAATTTTTTGGTTGCCTCAAGCGAGTTTATTTCACTGGAGAACTCGGTGTCATCACCGACAAGATCTTCACTTAGAAAATTATCAATTGATCGTATAGCGTCTCTAAATGGTAGCTCTTCTGAAAGAGCTTTTTTCATCATAAATCCGGTAATTATTTGTCTATTAATTTCGTTGGTGCCTTCCCAAATCTGATTTATTCTATCATCCCTATAGGCAGACGCTAGGGAATATTCTTCTAGGTAGCCATATCCTCCTAAAACCTGCAAGCCTTGATCAATTACCCAATGACTACAGTCGCTACCAAAGACCTTGACCATTGAAGTTTCAATCGCATATTTGCCCATTGCTTCTCCCATCTTTATGTAATAATCAGGCAAATCTTTTTCAATAAGGTCAATCTCTTGCTGCAATAGTCCGATTGTTCGGTAAATCATGCTATCAGTGGCAAAGGTTAAGATAGTCATTTC
>CEWJ01023208.1_pt1 | contig 11766 bp, 12 predicted proteins | sample 350291 | NCBI WGS metagenome assembly CEWJ01 (sample SAMEA2622923, study PRJEB7988) | marine metagenome | isolation source: saline water (ENVO:00002010), including | reverse complement strand
GTTATTACTTTCTTTTTTTCGAAAAAATGAAGCGAATAAAATTAGGATGGGCCCTAGAAACAATATCCGAATCATTTTAATAAAAACAGAAATTTCACCAACTTTATAATCAATTAGATATCCTGCGGCAGTTACCTGACCTAAAGCTTGTACTGTGCTACCAATCAACATCCCTTTTGATTGATAATTAACATTTTTAAATATAATTTCAAATAATATAGGAAATAAAAAAATACTTATTGTTCCTAAAAAATTGATTGCCGTAATTGATAGAGCAGTGTGCTCTTTTTTACATTTTATAATAGAAGAAATACTCGCAATTGCAGATGATCCACAAATACCATTACCAACACCTATTAATAATGCTAATGTATTAGAAATCTTTAAAAATTTAGCTAGAATACAAGCACAAATGATTGAAAATAGGATAATGCTCAAAATTAAAAAAATTGATTTTAAATTGATAAGTTTTAATAAAGATAAATTAAAGCCTGCACCCATAAAAACTATAGCCAAATTCAAAAAGTTTTTTTCCATGAATGAAATTTCTTTTCTAGCGTGAGACTTGATATTAAATATATTGTTAACGATCAAGCCGATGATTATCGCTAATGAAATCGAACCAATATTTATAAATTGATTAAAAAAATTTGCTAAGATTGCAATTACTAAAACAATTGCAACGCCACTAGTTTTGAATGAAATATTCATTATAAAATTATTTTATATGAAATTAAATGTCCCCACATTTCATGTTTGCAGGTACAGCAATATCAAACTTTTTAGGATAAGGCCTTTCTTTCTTAGATTCATTTTCAAGAAATTCACCTTTAGAAATTTTATCTCCAACATTTGGATTAAATTTTCTTTCAAATCCTATTGATGAACTTAAAAAACCTTTGTAATTATGACCTGGAAAAATTATTGTATCATCTGGGTATGAAAATAATTTTTTTCTAACACTATCATAAATATTTTCTGATGAACCGCCTTGGAAATCTGTCCTTCCTGTACCTTCAATAAACAATGCGTCCCCTGAGAAAATTTTATTATCTACATAATATGAAACACAACCGTTAGTGTGACCTGGGGTATGTATGGTTAAAATTTCAAAATCAGATAGCAATATTTTATCCCCGTCATTGAGAAAAATATCTGCTCCCTTAACACCGGTTTTTGAACCGTAGCATATTTTTGCATTGGTTTTTTCTTTTATTTTTGAGGCACCTGTGATATGATCTGCATGAACATGAGTTTCGAGTATATAAATTAAATTTAAATTTAACTTTTTAATTAAATCCAAATCTCTCTCAACCTGTTCGAAAACAGGGTCAATTATTAGTGCTTCTTTATTTTTATTTGAGTATAAAAGATAAGTAAATGTACATGTGCTTAAATCAATTAGTTGTTTTACGTTCATATTTGTCTCGCTTATTGAATTTTTTTATAAAGTTTTTTGGAAAAATTTCTAATTTCTAAACTAGTATCATTATTTGATAAATCAAAAATTGAATTCTTAAATGGATATAACAATTCAGTATTTTCAATTGAGTATAAAATATGTAATATTTTTAAAAGAAGAAATTTAGTTTGGTTTGAATCTAATTTTTCATATCCAGAATAATAGGATCTATCAAGTAAATTAGAAATTATATCAATGGTTTTTTCATCAGAATATCCAAGTTTTAAGAGAGCCATCGTTGCTTCCCATCTTAGCTCCGGACCATCTGCGTCATTCCAATCAGAGGGCCAAGAATTAACTAACTTAACTAAATCTGGAATCACTGATATATTTCCAATATTACCTAGAGAACCTGTTGCTGATAGTTTTTCATGAAATGAATTATTTTTACCTAGAAATTTCTTTAATAGTTTTGCTGATGGTTTATATCTAATTTTACCAAGTGATTCAATGGCTTTTATCCTAGAATCATAATCGTTAGCATTGAGCTCTTCAATCAAATACTGACCATAAGTTGTGTCTTTTGAATTACCCATAATCATTATTACGTGAAGCCTTAAGGTCTTATCAATAGTAAATTCAGCTTTAGACATTTTATGGATTCTAATAATTCTTTGTCTAAAATCAGGACTATATTTTTCTGGATAATCATCAAATAATTTATTAATTCTATAACTTGCATTTGCTTTATCACGCATAGAGCCAGTTTCTAATTTATTTAACAATTGATTAATATCAGTTGGCTCATCTGTTAGAACATTAAATAATAAATAAAACAAAACACCAAAAACCACCATCATCAGAGGTATCAAAAAAAACGAGTAAAATAGAGCATATATTCTACTAGATTCTGAACTGTCTTTATTTTCCATTTTTACCCTTAATCATGTTAATTTCTTTCATTAAATGAGAAGTAATGCTTTTTATTTTTCGTACTTCTTTTTGTAAAGCAAAAATTTGACTAATTAGAATTAGAAAAAAAAGAACAGCCATAATTAAACCTAATGTTAATGAAGTCATTTTTTTACTTTCTTTAATAAATCTCTACCGAGCAATACAGGGAAGAAAAATAAAAGTAGAACGGAAAGTACCATACCACATATAATGTAAAGTAAGTTAGAATATATCCACTCCATGCTCATTAAATATTTCTTTCTAAATAAGAGCTATTATTAATGAACCAATTATCAAACATTTTTTTGAATTGAATCATGATTGAAAGACTATCTTCAACTATGCTCAATTTATTAACTATTTTATTTTTCTTGTAAGCCTCTATTACTTTTTCTTGTCTTAAAATATACATTTTTAACTCTTTGTATTGATTTTTATTTAATTTATAAATTTCATTAATACTAAAATTAGTACGGTTTAATGATTCTTTTTCAACATGTCTATCACCATTTTCTTTAAATTTATTCGAATAAAAATATAGTATAGTGAAGTCATTTTCTGTTTTATAATCTATGTAAAGTTTAGGATGATAAATATCCTTTTTTTTCATGCTCAAAATAATGTTGGAATAGTTTTATAGAAATAATATAATAATAAAAGAGTGCATATTGCCATGGCTACTCTTCGATCTCTTAAAATACTAAATATTTTATTCAATTGTTTTTTTACCCATTTTATAATTAAATGACTCTATCAATTCATTTTCAATACTATATAGATAATATTCTCCATTTAATTTATTTGCAGTATAATTCTTTGTTTCTTTAACTCCACCTGACCTATAAAATCTAGTAATTTCGCCATTATCTCTTAAGTCAGAATAGATTTCATAATTTTTGATAGAATTATCATAATGATCGTACCATATCCATACATTACTGGGCTGCCCGTAACTAAAATATCTTTCAATAAGCAAATGACCTTTTCTATCATAATAAGTCCATAAAGAATGCTTTTTACCATCAAGCATATAACCTTTTGTTTTTATGTTTCCATTTCCATAATACTCTAAGGTATCAGTAAGCTCAATATCATTTGCAATCCATTTTTTATTCAAAATACCATCATCATAAAAATATATATCTGTAATTTGATGATGAATATTTAAAATATATTGTTTTGTCATTTTACCATTTTTGTAAAATATGATATTATTTTCATTTTTAACAATATCAACTGAGTCAAGCCCACATGATATAAAGAAAGTAACAGACAAAATATAAAATGCTAATCTTAATATAATAAACATGCTATAATTTATGATAATCATTTACATTAAAACAATGTTGGGTTTTTAAAATAAAAAAACCCTCCTTTAACAGAAGGGTTTTTGCTCCGGTACCTGGACTCGAACCAGGGACACGTGGATTAACAGTCCACTGCTCTAACCAACTGAGCTATACCGGAAAAAAAATTTTATTTCGGGTTGGAAACTTATATAAACAAAATCATATTTAAAAGGAATTTATATTAATCAATTAAATCAAATTCTTGTTTCAACAAATCATATGTATCATAAAGACTCTGCATATGAATTTTTGTATGACCTGTAACTGGCATAAAATTTGTATCACCTAACCACCTTGGTACAATGTGAAAATGCAAATGCTCCTCAATACCCGCGCCTGATGCTTTCCCCATGTTTAGTCCAAAGTTGATACCTTGACAATTCAAAGTTTTCTTTAATATCTTAGTTGAAAGCTTTAGCAAAAGCATGATTTCATTTAATACATCTTGATCTAATTCTGTAACATCATCACATATTTCATAAGGAGCAATCATTAGATGGCCATTATTGTAGGGATATAAATTCATCAATATAAAAGAAAATTTCCCTCTAAATAAAACTAAATTCTCTTTGTCATTTTTAGATTCTGATTTAATTTTAAAAATATTTTCTCTTTCATTTGGATTTTTAATATAATCCATTCTCCACGGAGACCATAATTTTTTATCTTTCATTAAGTTCCTTGTCTTCTATTATCTGTTTAAAAAAAAATTTCATTTTTTTATTTAAAATTGAAAAATCAATTTCTGATTCAATTAAACATTGTCCCAAACTAATAATTCTAATCTCATAAGGGTGATTATGGTTGATAACAATTACGGATTCTTCTTTAAGTAAACAAGCACCGCCTTTAAAATTACCTCTACCCTTAATTAATTTTAGTTGCATTGAATTTGCTAAATCACATAACTGATTGTAAAAATATTTATTATAATTAATTCTCATCTTACATTTATAAGCATGTCTTTGATATCCCATTGTTTTCTAATTTCTATAGTTTTATGATAGGTTCCATATTTTGCTGCTCTTTTTTTTGGAATCCATGTTCCATTAAAATATAAAGTGGAATCATAATCTTCAAAATATTCAAAAGCATTAAATTGGTAAAATCCTGGAATTAAATTATTATAAGAAAATTCATATCTATCATTAGCTAAAGTGTAATAAGATTCATCTGTACTTAAGTTTACAGCTTCTACGGTTATTCGTTTTAAACCGTTATATTTAATTCTTCCGAAAACACTCCCTCCTTCATTTTTTGAAATTTTTTCTTTTGAATTAATAATTAAACTTAATGAATCTGCGATATTATTACTTAAGTCAAAAAGATTATTAATATATATTTTTGTTTCTAAAGGTTCATACCAATCAAATTCTAATATAAATGCATTTTTTAATTTATAATTGATAAAATGCTTCAATGAATCTTTTAAAAAATAGATTAATAATTCTTTATCATCATGTCTGACTTGAATAGGCTCATTTAGAAAAATATTGATTTTGTCATCAGTTTTAACAATTGATTCTATTGCAGGTGGCAATGAATCTGTAAGTTCAATTAGTTCAGCAAAATGTTCATTTGTCTCATATTCTTCAAATCTATTTTTTAACTTTTTTACAATTTTAATTGTATCTTGGAAGGTATTAAATAAATAATTTTCACTCAGTCCATTATCATAATTTATGATACCATAATAATTATTTTTTTGATCAAAAGATCTAATATTTAACCTCTCTAAAGGTAAATCAATTCTTATATTTGTTAAAACTGTATCTAAATTAAACAAATCTATTTTTTGAATTGTTGACATACCATAAGGTCTAAGTCTATAGTCTTTATTTATTTCTGAAATTGAATCTTTTACAGCTACAACGAAATAATTTCCAGGATTAATATATTCAAACTTAAACATATCATTTTCGTTTGATTGAGTTTTTTCAATTAAACTATATACATCATCTTTTATTTTGAATAAACCTAATTCATATAAGCTGTTTTGGGTGTTTGTTAGATAACCTTTTATAACTTTATTTTTTATGTTACTAGATTTAAAAAAATATAAATCTTGTGAGCTCGACATTTTATTGTTTTGGTAATCAGAGATATTTCGAGATAATTTAATTTTTATTACAGAAGAATTTGACCAATCGTCATTTGGTGTTATTATAATTCTTTTACCCATTACCTTATATTGAAAATTAATTTCAGGTAGTATTTTAATTGAGTTAACCACGCTAATTGGATTAACTAACTCATCAAAATAAATTACTAAGCTATTATTATCTTTTAAATTTGTGTTACGATTTGGAATTGATTTTAAAAGTTTTGGCCCCTCTAAATCTAATGGGCCACCAATCGGTGCTTTTTCAGATGCGCAACCAAAAAGAAATAAAATAAGTGGAAATAAATAGCAAATCATAATTAAATGAAATTAAAGTGTTTACAGTCACAAAAAAAAACAAATTCTAACTTTTTTATTAATTTTTTCATATTTATATTACAATATCTATGGAAAATTTATCCAATCACTTTTTAGTTTCTATGCCTCAAATTAGCGATCCTATTTTTCGCGAAACTATCATATATATTTGCAGTCATGATAGTAGTGGAGCTATGGGACTTATAATAAATAAATCTATATCTGAAATAGATCTGAATCAAGAGAGTGTTGATATTCTCAAACAAACAAAACTACATTCAATTAAACCAACACCAAATATTTATTTTGGTGGTCCTGTTGATTTAAATATGGGAATTATTTTACACCCATTAGATTACTCAACAAAAAAGACAATAAAAATTTCAAAAAATATTGGAGTCACTTCTGATTCAAAAATATTATCTGATATAGTTAAAGGTCTTGGCCCAAGTATGTTTAGATTTTCAATTGGTTATACTGGATGGGATAATGGTCAATTAGAAAAAGAATTTAAGAATGGTGATTGGCTACTAATGCCCAGTAATTCAGAAATTATTTTTGATATGCCTGATGAGCAAAAATGGGAATACATAAATAATATACTAGGTATAAATGTAAAAAGTTTGTCTGGCTTAAGTGGTTTTGCTTAACTTATAAAGTCAAAGAAAAGGAATTCAATAAAATTCCTGGACAATTAGTTCCACCAAATGATCTACTAGAATATGTGCCTGTATCCGGAATGAACTGAGAATGAGATGTAACAGATTCTAAGTTTTTACCAAAAATATTATATATTGTATCATCAAAACGCATATTTTCAATGGGTGCAACAATTTCACCATTTTCAACCCAAAAGCATGCATAACGAGTCATCCCCGTAATTCTACCACCAATATTATCACTCCAATTAAGATAATGGAGGTTATTTAGATAAACTCCTGAATTAATTTCTTTGGTTATGTCGTTCTCAGATAAATTACCAGTAGACATAACTGGTGAACGCAATCCTTCATAGCTGCTCGCATAATTTGAATTAATCTCATATTCTTTAGCAGTTCTAGAATTTATTAAAGTATTTTGTAATGCTCCATTATTTATTAAAGGCAATTTGCTGACAGCTAATTCACCTTCATCATTAAACATTGGAGTTAACCCCGTGCTAAAATCTTCGGTCAGCGAAAAACATGGAGATAAGCTTGCTTCATTATTTTTCATTTTTAAAAAAGCACTTTGACCTCTTCTTATTGATCCCTCACTTAATCCATTCCATGAGAACATTCCTAATAAATCTGAAACTCCCGCAGGAGCTATGTATGTTCTGTAATCACCCGGATTTAATTTAACAGCTTTGTTTTTCAGCATACTTAATTTTAATATGGAATTTTCCATGAACATATTATAATCATTTAGATCAAAATGTGTTCCAGCATAAGTGTCTTTGACCATTCTTTCATCCTCTGTCACTAGAGAATAATCAAATGAAAAAGAATCAGTTGAAAACCAATGACTAAGCCCTTTAGAATTAGCATATCCAACAAATATATTACCAGAAGCCCATATACCAGCTAAATCAACATTTTCAATTGCAGGAGATAAACTAGTTACAACTTTTTCTATAGGCAATAATTGACCCGTTCTATTTTGTGAACTTGATTTTCCCTCTTTTGGAAAAACAATAAATGGATCATCTGGTAGAAAAACTATATCGCTTCTAAGTGTATTTAAATATTGCAAAGATAAAGATAAATCATTTGATAAATTTTTAGATAATGAAAATGAAGTGGAACATGTTTTTTGACCAATGATTAAAGTAATTGATAAAGTCGCATCTGATACTATTCCATTTTGTCTGACTTTACTTTGATTAAACCTAGTAAAATGACTGTTTTCCCCCCAAAAATTTAACATAAGATGTTCATTTTGCTGAGCCTCACATAATATTTTTTGAGATAAATCTTTAAAAAATTGTTCCATATAATTAAGCTCCTCCGAATACTTCTATATTACTGAATAAACATGTCGGTGAAGCATGACCAACTCTTACGGATTGATTTGGTTCACCTTTACCGCAATTTGGTGTACCAAAAACTTCAAAAGTAGAAGTGTCTCCAACTTTAACCAAATTATTCCAAAATGGGGTTGTTACTCCTCTATAGTTCGGATTTTTAACAGTTTTTGTTAACCTGCCATTTTCAATTAATTGACCATATTCACAACCAAATTGGAATTTGTTCCTATAATCATCAATTGACCAAGAACGATTTGATTGCATATAAACACCGGATTCTATAGATGAAATAATGTCATCGAAAGAACTATCTCCAGGTTCTAAATTTAAATTTGCCATTCTATCTATTGGTGGCCTATTCCATGAACACGCTCTAAAATTTGCTACCCCTTTAATTCCTGAACGTTTTTCACTTTCAGTACCACCTAAACCTCTTAACAAAATTCCATCTTTTATAATGAATTGTTTTTCAGCTTTTCTCCCACTATCATCATATGCATATGAAGCTAATTCATTTTTTATTGTCGGATCAAAAGTAATATTCATAATGTTTGATCCGTATTGTAAATTACCAAAGTCTTTTTCTCTAATAAAGCTCCATCCAGCGTAATTTCTCTCATCGCCTAAAATTCTATCTACCTCAAGTGGATGCCCAATACTTTCGTGAATTTGTAATAGCATTTGGTCAGGAGCTAAAACTAGATTAGTTGTTTCTGTTGGACATTCTTCAGCATAAAGTAGTTCTACAGCTTGTTCACCAATTCTCTCACACATATTCTTTAATTCAATTTCATCAAATACCTCATATCCAGATTGGAACATTCTGCCTCTACCATTGTCTGTTCTTCTTTGAGTAATACCTTTATCTTGAGCAATGGCATCAAATGAGCTACCAATTATTAGAAAATCTTGTTCAATATCTGCTCCATCAGAACTTATATAATGATAATTTGTTTCCGTAATTCTAGCCATAGCACTTGCACTAACAATCTTATCTGAAACTTTTAGTGATTCATAAGATTTAAATAAAATATCATTAATATCTTTTAAAGATAAATCAGATTTATCTCTTTGTGATACATAGCTGCCAATGTTATTAGGTCTAACATCTTTATTAAAATTGTACAATGGATTTTGATATGAAGACTCAGCAATTATTTCAGCATCATTGATTGCTTTTTGAATACTTTCCAATGACATATCACTTGAAGCGGCGTATGCAAATTGACCGTTCTTCAGAACTTCAACCATAATTCCATGTGAAATACCAGTAGAATTAGCTTGCGGGTTTCCATCCCTAATCATTCTATATGTATTAGATTCGAAAACTTTTCTAACACCAAACCAATCTGCATTAGATTTTAAATTTTTAAATATTGATTTTAAATTCATCTTTTCCATACCTCAAATTTAAGAATCTTATAAACCTTAAAAAATATTATTTTATTTATATTGTAAACTTATTTTCATTAAATTACTTGCCTGTTCAATAAAAAGTGAGTTTTTATTTTAGGAGACTATATGTTTAAAAATTTAAAATTTTATATTCTATCTTTATTTTTTATATCAATATTTGTAGAAACTGCAGATGCAAAAATAAAAAGAAAAGGTGGTTCTAAATCTAAAAAAAATTCCAAAGAAATTTCTGTTCAAGAATTGGAAAGTCAGGGTTGGATAACTAATAAAAATGTATTTCCAAGTGGAAGTCCAAATGCAACTAAAGGTGGAATGATTACCATGCTTGGAGGTGCTGAATATCCTTCAACTTTCAGAGATATTGGTAAAGACTCAAGAAGTCAAATAAATTCCCTACTAGGAGGATTGCAATATGAAGCTCTATTATCTTTTGATTATGAGCGATTAGAATGGGCTCCAAATCTTGCAACTCACTGGAAAGTATCAAGCGACTCACTAACATATTGGTTTAGACTTAATCCAAAAGCAAAGTTTGCAGATGGAAAAGATGTTACATCAGATGATGTTATTGCTACATTCAAACTGCTAATTGATGATGGGCATCAAGATCCTAACGTAGCTGGATTTTGGAATGATTTATTTGAAATACCAATTGCTGAATCCAAGTATACATTTAAAGTTACAGCTAAGAAAAAAGATTGGAGAACATTTAGAAATTTTGCATCTCTGACTGTTATGCCATCAACTTATTTAAATAAAGTAGATGGAGCTGGTTACATTGAAAAATATGACTTTAATTTTATGCCAGGCTCAGGTCCCTATGAATACGATCGTGAAAACTCGAAAAAAGGTAATGAAGGTTATATTATTATGAAAAGAAGAGATAATTGGTGGGCTAAAGATAACCCTGATAATCTTGGAATTTATAATTTTGATAAAATTAAATTTATTTTTATTGAAGATGAAAATCAACAAGTTATAAGTTTTTTCAATGGAGATTATGATATATATCCTTGGTCAAGAGCTCAGTGGTGGGTTGAGAGATTTAATAGTGAAAAATATAATGAAATTAAAAATGGTTGGGTTCAGAAAATAAAGATATTTAATTTTTTACCTAAGGGCCCATCCGGTGTAGTATTTAATACAAAGAAAAAACCATTTGATGATTTAAGGATTAGAAAAGCTTTCACACACCTTTTTGATGTAGATAAGTTGAATAAGAGATTATTTTTTGATGAATATGTTAGGCTTAACACCTATTTCTATGGAACTCCATATTCTAATCCTAGAAATCCAATGCTTGAATTTAGTCCTCAAAAAGCATTACTATTATTAAACGATGCAGGATGGTATCGTAAGGAGGGTAATCAATGGCTCACAAATCCTGATAATGAAATATTTGAATTTGAATTTTTAATATCTCCAGGAGAAGATAGAATTTATACAACTTTTCAAGAAGATTTAAAGAACGTAGGCATTAAAATGAATTTCAAACAAGTAGATGCATCTGCTGCTTTTTCTAAAACAATGAAAAAAGAGTATGAAGTTACAGGTCAAGGTTGGACTGGAGGGTTCTTCCCAAGTCCTGAGGGTCTAATGCATTCAAAATATGCTGAAGAGGTTGAAGTTACTAATATCACATCAATGGCAATTCCTGCACTCGATAAATTAATAGAAGCATATAATGCCGAATGGGATGCAAAAAAAAGAATACCTTTAGCTCATAAAATTGATAGTATTGCAGTAAATTCTTATCATTATGCACTTGGTTGGACATCTCCATATGGTGCAAGAATGTTATATTGGTACAAATTTGGAATGCCTGAATCAGGCATAACATATGTTGGAGATTGGAGAACTCCATTATCACATTGGTGGATTGATAATTCTAAAGAAAAAAATCTTAACGATGCAAAGAATAATAATACAAATCTTCCTATTTCTCCCACTATTATAGACTACTGGAATAGAACAAAATTAAAATAAATTTATGTTTGAATATATAATCAGAAGACTTTTATTAATGATTCCTGTATTTTTTGGAAGTACTTTATTGGTATTCTACATACTTCAATCAGTTCCTGACGGACCTTTTGAGCAAGCTGTTAAACAAATTAAAATGGCACAAATGGCAAGTGGTGAAGGAGGAGCTGCAACTGGAGGAAGTGAAAACAATTCAATGGAAATTTCAGAAGATGTGCTTGAAAAATTAAGGCGT
>CEWJ01144004.1_pt1 | contig 11791 bp, 4 predicted proteins | sample 350291 | NCBI WGS metagenome assembly CEWJ01 (sample SAMEA2622923, study PRJEB7988) | marine metagenome | isolation source: saline water (ENVO:00002010), including | reverse complement strand
CCAGCATTAGCCATTGAAAGAACACCAGGGCGGTCGTGGGCCATGTTTAGAGCACTTGCTTCACAAGGAATCTTCCAACCTGGGCCACCTGTGCCTGCCATTCGGCTCATTGGATCTTTCGAGTGAGGGCATCCACCTTGAATCATGAATTGTTCAATAACTCTGTGAAAGTGTAGTCCGTTGTAGTATCCATCGTCAACTAGGCGAAGGAAATTAGCTGTCGTATCTGGGGCTTCATCGGTGAATAGCCTGATTCGGATATCGCCGGCGCTTGTCTGCATAATGACGTCTGTCATAACACGGTCTGGGCGAAGCCCGTTGATGACCCTTACTATGGTCTAATCATTGGTTTAGCCATGGGCGGAAGTGCTGGTCAGCATATGCTCTAGCCTGTTCTGCAGTGTAACCATGAGCCAGTAGTTGCTGTTCATATTGCAACTGTTCTGGAGTAATACTTGGGTCTGCAGCAGCCATTCCCACCATAGGTTGGTCAAATGCAGCATTTGCGTATGAATCGCTAGCGAGATCATCGCCTCCACGTCCCTTGCGGAGAATTAGGAAGGTCAGTAGAATAATGACCACCACTCCGAAACCGATTCCTCCAATCATTACAACATCAGTACCACTTTCTGCAGAGTCGTCAGTGCTCTTTCCATCATCTCCGGTTCCTGAACCACCATTGTCGTCGGAACCTCCGTTGTCTGAACCGCCACCATTGTCATCGATTACTTCACAGCCCATTGGGTCAACTGTAGCATTAGCATCAGTTGCAGGACAGTCATCCATTGAATCGACTATGCCGTCACCATCAGTGTCGACTTCACAGCCATTTTCATCAACGGTTGCATTCGCAGGAGTAGAATCACAATCATCATCAGAATCCTGAACTCCATCTTCATCAGAATCTACAAACGGAGGCGGACATCCATCTCCGCCTTCTCCATTTTCGACACCATATACTCCTGGACATTGGTCTCCGAGGTATCCAGAGCTGTTGTCACCAAACCCATCTTCGTCTTCATCAACCCACTGGCTTTCATCCAATGGTGCGAAATCATTCAGGTTCGACCATCCATCACCATCAAGGTCGGCACAACCATAGCGGTCACCCCAACTCTCTCCATACTTGTCAGGACAATCATCTACGATACCATCACCTGTATCAGTAGTGTTGTAACCGTCTCTATCAACGTCGTTTGCCCACAACTCTTCTTCGTTTTGGATAGTGAAATTATCCCCCATCATCTCATTGTTAATCAGTTCAATTTCATCGATAGCACGGTCCATGTTGATCATAACATGGCATGAGTAAGTTCCTGATGCAGTAGTTGCATCAATGAATGTCGAAGAAGCTCTCTCAAGAACGAGTTGTCCGTATGTCGAGTATGTACTCATGGTTGAGGAATCAATCTGCTGTACAACTGCTCCTGTTTCATCAATTAAATCGAGACTCCAATTGAAGTCTCCGATTGCAGGACCACGTAGATTGTGAATCTCGAATGAGTAGAACAATTCCTCATTGCTTACCATCTCTGCTCCACATGTAAGGTTGCTAACTGCAAGGTCTGCTGGCGCAGGAGGCATTGAATTGATTGAGAGATTGTAGTAGCCCTCGCCACCAGCAGAGTCGATTACTAGAGTGAATATTCCATCTTGTCCTTCGTATTCTGAATCTCCCATGGACATCCATTCTGTACCATTCCATCCTGCAACCATGTTGCTTTCTTCATCGTATAGGCTTGCAGTGAACGGTGAGCCCATGTCTGGCGAGAACATCACGTTGACGTTGTTGTAATCTTCAAGATTGAATTGGTAAGCATCTGAAGTATCTTGACCATCAAGACAGCCTTGTCCCATCATGGACGGGTTTGCACCCAATGGGATAGCATTCGACATATCTGTTCCAGCGTCCGTGCCTGTTCCAACATCGGAGTGTCCTGTGCAGGTGAATGGTGCCACATATCCTGCAGGGTTTCCGATTAGAAGCCTGTAAGTACCTGCGCCACCAGATTCCCAGAACGCAGTCGAACGGTTAACCATAATTGTGTAGGTTCCAGCAACTCCATCACTAGATGTACCAACAGTAGTAACTTCAGAATCGGAGAATAAACCAGGGTCTGAATCGACTTGAACTCCGTTTGAATCTAGAAGTGCTAGGTTTACAGCTCCAGAAGGAGGGTCGACCAATGTTACATTCAGGTTTTGGCCATTGCCAATGGTGATGGTGTAATAATCGCCAATGTCGTTAGAGTCGATACAACCACGGTATTCAGCATCGGCATAATTGCCCAAATCGAAAGCTCCTGCGGTGTTGTTAGCAGCATCGCCACCCATTCCAGCATCGTTCTGTGTAGCACAGGAGGTTTCAGCATTGCCAACAGTGAATTGCCCAGTTCGAGTTTGTTGGTTGTTGTCTTCGTTTCTCTCTAGAATTAGATCGTCTTGGTCGGCTACTACATAGAGATAATATCCGCCTTCAACAATATCTGCTGGGATTGTAGAACTAATCGTAACACTAGTGTTAGTATCTACGGGTACTCCACTCGTGGTTATTGAACCAATCTCGTGATCATACCAATCTACTCCAGTGTTAACTGAAAGAATAGCAACTAATTCCACACTTGACACGCCATCAACAGTTCCTTCGTTTTCTAGAACAGCTGTGACATCAAACGTGTCTCCTGGCTGTCCGCTACCAGCGCTAGTGACCGTGTCGATTGTGTAGTCGGGTGCAGGAATACTCTGGTTTGTCCAAACATCTAGAGTGTAATTTGAAACGCCAGAATAATGAGAGACATTGATGTAATACGTTCCACCAACACCTTCGTAGTCAGTTAGTTTTGCAGTTGCAGTTTCAGGGTATGAAGCGGTGTATCCACGGTCAACTTCGGAACCATTCGAATAGTGAATGTACACATCAAGATCGGAAGTTTGGTCTTCTGCATCTAATTCAACTTCGAGGAAATACCCTGCGGGTACATCGAAGGCATAGACGTCATCTCCATCGGCACCATCCATACAGCCCGTGTAGGATGAAGTTACATTGCTGCCCATATTGCTTGCATTAGCAGGGTCGTTACCAGCATCTGTTCCAAGACCACCATCATTCTGTGCGCCTCCTAACAGGTCAGTACAATCATTACCAACAACGGTCACTCCTGTTGACCACATGTTATTGTTAGATGAATTGCTTTCAGTAATATTTCCATATCCGTCAGCCCATACTAGCCAATAATAGGAATCGTTGGTCAAGTTGGCTGGAAGAGTGACACTCATAGTAGTATTTCTTGTCGCGCCAGCAGCCAAATCAGCCTCCTTAGATACATCGTCAAGTAATTCGTCACCAAAACCGTATGTAGTGTCAGTTGAAAGGATGAAGAATACATCAAATGCCCCTGTGGTTGCAGAGGAATTGTTTGCTAAGTTTTCTACTGTGTAGTTCACGGTTACAGTGTCACCAGCTTGTGCCTTAACAGGGACATCCACCATTGAGACAGTAATATCTGGCTTGGGTGTTGAATTGTTGGTCCAAACTCGTAGAGTGTAGGTGCCATCTCCGCTGTAAGCATTAATCCAGACATAAAATGTGGTTGCATTCCCTTCTAATGCAGTACCGCCAGTGGTCACTTGTTCTAGAGGGTCACTATACTCTGAGTAGTCATAGAATGTGGATTTTGTTGCATCCACTAGGTATAGGTCGAAATCTGCTCCTGTAGGAACTACAAGCTCAACATCGACTTCTTTTCCAGAGGTAGTAGTGATACTATACATGTCTTCAGGGTCGTTAGCATCTACACATCCAGTAACTCCGCTTGGCCCATTCGTAGGATCAGTACCCAAACTCTTTGCAGTTGTACTTGTATTACCAGCGTCTCCTGCTGAGCCGCCATCTGTTTGTACAGTGCTACATGGCGCTCGTCCGGATGCTCCAGTGTCAATCCTTGGTCCAATAGAATCAATTGTCTTAGCAGGTAGGTCGAAAATCGGCGAATCATCGAACTCTTTTCCTTGTTCAATATCTTTCTCATAATCCGCTGAAACTAGCGGAGTCATGGACATCATAATCATCAGGCTGGCAAGAAGGATAGTACGTGTACGCATGGCCCTCAACAAAGAACCCTACCAATGGTTCGCTATCAAACTACGGTTTTGCCGTATGATGCATAATCACACTGGATTTCGCTTAATTTACGACTGGAGCAGCCGAGTTAACCTCGTCTGAAACACCTTCTGAATATCTTTTGAAGTTCTCATTGAACATGGTGGCTAACTTATCCGCAGTAGTATCGTATTCATCGCCATCACCCCATGTTTGCTTAGGGATCAACACCTCTGGAGGAACCCCTGGGCACGATTTAGGAATTTCAAATCCAAATCTTTCATCAGTGACATATTCCACATTGTTTAGTTCGCCGTCCAGTGCAGCATTCAACATTGCACGAGTGTACTTGATTTTCATTCTACTGCCAACGCCATAGGGCCCACCCGACCATCCGGTATTGATTAACCAAGCAGTTGAACCATGTTCTGCCATTTTACTTGATAGCAAATCAGCATAAACTCCTGGGTGCATCGGCATAAATGGTTCTCCGAAACATGCGGAGAAAGTAGCTTGTGGCTCAGTTACTCCAATTTCAGTTCCAGCAACCTTTGCGGTATAACCTGATATGAAGTGATAGGCTGCTTGTGCAGAAGACAATCTACTAATTGGGGGAAGGACTCCAAACGCATCACAAGTTAAGAAAATCACATTTTGAGGGTGACCTCCTTTGCTGTCTAATGTCCTGTTTTCAATTGCTTCAATCGGATATGAGCCGCGAGTGTTCTGTGTCTTGCTTGTATCAAAGAAGTCAGGAACGCCCTCTGAATCTACAACGATATTCTCTAGCACGGTTCCTTTTTGTCTTGTAGTTGCAAAGATTTCAGGCTCATCTTCTTCAGAGAGGTTGATCAGTTTAGCATAACAGCCGCCTTCGAAATTGAATACTCCATTGGCTCCCCAACCATGTTCATCATCTCCGATTAGAGCACGCTTTGGGTCTGCAGACAGCGTTGTTTTTCCTGTTCCAGATAAACCGAAGAAAACTGCAGTATTTTCACCATTGGTGTTGGCAGAACAGTGCATGGGAAGGATTCCTTTCTTGGGAAGTATCAGGTTCATTACACCGAAAATTGACTTCTTGATTTCACCAGCATATCTTGTACCTCCAATTATTACTTCACCGATTTGGTAGTTTACAATGACAAAGCATTGTGAATTCAATTCCGCATCATTTGCTTCAAAATGTGGTGCGTGATAAACTGTAAATTCTGGTACATGACTTTCCAATTGTTTGGCTGTTGGGCGCACAAACATGTTCCTTGCGAACGCATTGTGCCAAGCATTTTGGTTGATAACTCGAATAGGCAGAGCTTCACTTTCTTCAGCACCGCAGTACAAATCTTGAACAAACAAAGATTCCCTTTGTGATAAATAATCGATGACCTGGCCCTTCAATCTGTTGAATACGGATTCATCGGTTGAAATGTTCACATCTCCCCAATTTACATCTTGATTAGTTGTGGGTTCGTCAACGATGAACTTGTCTTTAGGAGAGCGTCCAGTTCTTTCTCCAGTCTCTGTAACCAGCGCGCCGTCGGATGTCAAATAGCCCTCGTTTCTCTCGACAGCAAGGTCGATGAGAGCGATATTGTCCAGGTTCCAATATACAGTAGCATCAGTATCGATGCCGCTTTCAGATAGGTCGCCGGAAGGGACGCCCATGACCTCGGCCATGTACTGTCGACCCGCGGCCCCTCTTTGTCCCTTGCGGTTCGCATCTGGAAAAACAAGCGCAAATATCCCTTCAAAATCAGTCATCCAAGGGAGATATTGAAAGCCAATTCAAGTGGTGCCCCATCAATGGAGAAGGAAGCCGAAGATGAAATCCTCTCCAAAAGAAATTTTGAGAAAGATTCAGGTGTTAACCTTGACAATTTTTTGATTAAATCAATAGTTGAGGAAGAGCCCCCAGTCGAATCCACCGAAGAGCAGGACAAAGAAATCGATGTCGCAATAGGAGAGGTTGCAGAGATTTTCTCACGAGAGGGTGCTCCAAGCAGGATAAATCGAGACGGCACGGTTGAAAATGCTCCGGAGGTAGATAGTGTAACTGAGTATGCTATGGAGGGAGAGAAAAGATTGCATTACGGGTTAATGATCTCTATGATTGTAGTTTGGTCAGCTATCGGTACAATAGTCGGAACTTCACCAATTTTCAGTCATACAATTTCAGCAATTGGGCTACTTGTAATGGCCGGTTTTGGAATGTGGCTTGGTCAAATTTGGATTCCGCAACAAAGAATGCATTTGTTAGGTGTAACATGGGTAATTATCTCTATGAAAATTCTGTACGGTTTAGCGATCTCAATGTATGCGTGGGATTGGATAGGAGAAACCGGATTAGGTGGCTCATTACTTGCTCTAGTAGTACTCAATATCGGTATTGCACAATACCATGATGAGGATGCAATTGCAACTCAAGCAACACTAGTTTTACTAGCAATTGGCTCAGCAGCTGGCGGGCCATACGGAGAAGAGGGAGTAGCGGTGATGATTGGAATTGGCACGCTACTATTCCATGGATTGGCTTACCTTAGGAGTTCAGGAAACCTTGCATCTCTTGGAATTGCAGTCTCGTATCTATGGATTGGCCTACATGCAATAAGCAATGATTGGACAATTTTTGGAATTGAGATAAAACCGTTTAACGACGAACTGCTTCTGTTCCTATTGATGTTTGGAGTTACAGGAATAAATGCAGTTACTGCTACTAGGTTTTCAAAGGCAGAGAACTGGTTCTCTTCAGCCTTCAAGGCAATGGGTCTTGGGAAGCCGGGACTATGGTCGGTGTCTGTAGGATTGGGAATGATCGGAGCATTGCTTGCAATCGCTTCGAACCGGCTTGAAACAGGTTATGCCCTTGCCCAATTGATCCTCCTTCTTTCCGCATTTACTCCATCATATCTTGTTGTAAGAGGAGAGGATTGGCAGAGGTTGCAACGCTATGCACTTTGGCCAGCACCAGTGTTATTGGCAATTCTGATTTTGATGGTTAGAGGCGTTATCGATGTTCCATTTTCTGAACCATGGTCAATATATGCAGTATTCAGCGCAGCGATTACCACTTTTGCAATCCTGAATCATCAGCACGCCGTATCAGACCATGTATTATGGATTGGTTCGATAGTGATTGTAATTCTGCTCACTCTATTAATTCCTGCAGAAGAAACCAGCATGGGTAGAGTATTATTAGCATGCCAAGCCGTTGTTTGGATAGGATTGGCCTTCCTCGCAATACAGAGAGATTCGCCTTCTTTGGCCGGAACTGCGACTTTAGCTCCATGGGTCTGGCTGGTACTCTTTGTCAGTAATTTAGAAGGACGACTAATCTCGGTTGACATTCTCCCGATGAGCTTCTCTGAAATCGATGTTTCACTTTATTTGATTACGTTACTATTGATTCAAATCCCACTGAATTTCAAACTCGGCGAGAGTGGAGTAAATCTTGCCGGTCGACTGGTTGGTATGTCTGAGTTGAGTGCAAGAATGAGAGATAGCGGTATGATGAGATTGTGGAATATTAGTTTCATTACCATTCTTTGTTCAATGTTATTCATTACGAGTCCAGGGATCGTTCCAGCATATGGAGTGATTTCAGTTATGGGATTGTTGCTGATTTATCACTCGGTCGCAATGCGAATAGACAGACATCAAGGCACCCCAAGAACGATTCTCGTATCATGGGCAATCGCTGCTTTAGTACTCCAATGGAGGTATGGATTTGGAGCAATATGGATTACATTGTTTGGAGTATCATCGATTCTAATCATTAGTTGGTCTGAGATAAACGCAAAGCGATTGATGGAAGGCGAGAAACTCTCGCACCAAGCATTAATGCCGGGCAATCTAATTTCGATTGTTTTAGGTTTCATAGCAATTATGTTGATGATTATTGGGTTAGATGAACCCCTATCGTCAACCCTTTCTCATAGTGATAAATTGCCGGACGATATTGCTAATCTTAGGCTAGCTAGTTTTGCTGCAATATCCACAGTTGTTGGACTTTATTTGCCCCGAGCATCGACACTGGAGAGGCTTCTCCCATCTGCTGTTGCCAGCATAGCGGTTTTGGTTACTGTCGGCCTAGCATCGGTAAGTCTTGAAGACGACATGACGCTTTATCTTGCTGGGCTCAGTTTCATTGTTACAGGAGCTTGGTTGTCCGCCCAAGGAGAAATTAGGTCGCGCTTGAAACAAGTGTCCCAACGTGACGAGAGACTTGAAAAATATCTTGCTAGACAAGAATTAAAGTCACAAGTTGAGAAAGAGAGCGAAAGTTCACAAATCAAGATGATTGATGCAGAGTTACTTCAATTATCTGAAATGCAGAAAAAGCGTTCACGTCGCCGTTCTTCTTCCGGAGATTACGATCTAGTTGTGGGTGATATCCACCACAAACCTACGATTGTAATTTCATTCATTATCGTGACAATTCTGGTCGGTGTATTCTTTGCTTGGACCAGCGGAGAATCACTTCCAGCAATTGCAATAGCCTCTTTTGTATCGGTCTTGTTCATCGGAATAGCTCGTTGGAGAGCAGATCAAGTTAACTTGCAACTCCCAGATATCATGGGGATTGAATCTCCTGTAGCCATTACAATGGCGGGCCTAACTCTCATCCAAATCGCTGGGAGGCTGGGAGATGCGAATGTATCCCAGGACTATCAGTGGGAGATTCTTGTACTACTAGGAGCACTAGTAATTTTAGCAGCAATCTCACTACTTGGCAGGAAAGATCTCGGTCTGCGGATACCTTCAGCATTGGAAGGAATCGTTCTTCTTTTGCTTGTATCCAGACTCTTAACCTCTCTCATGGGAGTGGATAGTATCCAATTAATCCCTACATTTAGCGATGAGTTGTCTTGGATAGTTCCAGTAATTTCATTGGAGGTTTTCTTAGTAATAGCAGTATTATTGTTTGAGTGGGTTGAATCAGAGAGAATCAAACGCGGCTTGGGGGATCATAGAGGGGCAATTGGAAGGATTTCTTGGGCGATTATGGCAATAGCGATTTCATTTGGAATTGCTGGCATTCTTGCCAGTATTTTTGCACTGAAGAATTCGATTAAATGGCTTCAGCCCGCTGTACCAGTTGGGATTGCACTGTTTTTACCAATCAGTTGGAATGCATTGGGAGAATGGATTTCAGTTTTGGATGAAACCACTGCGATATTCATGGTCGCATTAGGCATTCTTGGTTTATTGTCATCGATATATTGCGTAATTAGCGACAGGCAGATATGGATATCTTCCGGATTATGGGTGGGGCATTTATTGATACCTTCTGGTGCGTTTGGGCACTATGAACATACGACGGTATTGATGATGACATTGATGCTGGTAGTATCTACAACATCTTGGTTAATCGGAGTAATAACACTACGCCGAGGCTGGAGAGTATTCGGCGCTCTTGACTTAATTTTGGCATGGATTGTTGCAGGCATACTCATGCTTTCAGGAGCAACATCTCTGATGCTTCTGATTATGTTGGTAGCAACGGCCGTATTACTCGGATTAGTTACGTGGCTAGGCCAAAAGTTCGAGGCCGAATTAGCAAATACCTAGTTTGACAATTCTTCGCGTAGTGCTGTGACAATTTGCTCCATTGCTGTTAAGGCATTGGAATAATCCTTTCCAGGTGCAACCCGAAGCGAGACATTTGTTTTCGCTTGAGTTCCTGAATTTCTAATGCCTAGAGAGATACCATCGCTTTCAAGCAACATTAGGTTCGATTCCCCAACTAAACCGCTTCTCTTCATATCACCCAAATTTTTGTTTGCGATGTACTCGATAGTATCCGCTAACTCATTATCTCCTGTCCACTTTGATCTGTTGGCTGGCGAGATTGAAATCCTGCGCTTGAATCCTCTGGTGAATGCTGGCGCCCGCTCTTCACAGGCCATGGCACAAAGAACGGCTAACATGCTAGCAACACCGTCACCAACCAGGCATTTGCCTCCTTTAGGATGAGGCGAAGCCATTACCAAATGGCCAGAATCCTCCACACCGAGGATATTGGAATCCGACTGCCTTAGAGTATGTGACAACCATCTGTCTCCAACAGCTGTTTGAGAAAACCGAACATCTGCATTAAGGCGGTCGAGTGATGAGATTAGGGACAAATCGGATTCGATACTCGCCGCTAAGTGCCAATCGCCACTTGCAGAACGTAAAATATGGTCTGCCATTTCATCTCCATCGACAATTCGACAGCCATTTTCAGTCGATTCAACGAATAAGCATCTATCGCCGTCTCCATCTAATGCAGCCGCTATGATTTTGCCAGGGCTTGTTTTTTGTAGAGAATTGATGAGTACATGCGCATCTTTTGAAGCCTCTTCCCAAGTCCAGGAATCTGTAGGGCTGAATTCTCCTGCTCCACAGTTTTCATTCAATGCTCTGGCTTGAGTGGAAACTTCTTCTGATTCAATTCCCGCTTTACCAAGGAAATCTGATAGCCATTCACTTGCAGCCCCCTTGGAAGAGTCAATAAGTATCTTATCGATTGATGGTGGTTCAAACATCCCACTGAATTTCGCTAGCCTAACCACTAGCAATTTCTGGTGTGCCGAATCGGCACCGAATGACGAATCAGGATTCGATAGATGGAAGAGTTCACTCTCGTCCACTTCTCTCTCTTCTGCGGCTAGTTGAACAACCAACTCTGAGATTTCCTTTTCCACTGATGGGCTGGTTTTGAATCCTGAGGAATCAAAGATTTTTATTCCGGAATCTGAAACAGGATTATGACTCGCAGTAATCATGCAGCCTAGAACTGATCCTGTCTCAAGCAGTGCGTTATGTAATCCTGGAGTCGCACAAATTCCACCATGGACTACTACACATCCTCCCAAATGTAGTCCAATCGTCAACGATGCAACAAGTTCTCCATTCCTTGGACGATTATCCCATCCAATGATAACTTGAGAGCCGAGGGGTACATTTCTAGAAAGGGCTTCACCAACCAATTTCATCAGTCTTGCAGAGATTTTACGTTCATCTACCAGATATGCTAATGCGTCTTCATCACTATTAGGAGAATCGACAACCTCGCCACGGATTCCATCAGTGCCGAATAGCATGGAATCACCCAATTGTGGAATCAGAGGAATGTACTCCTGTTACCGTTGTATTTGGCATCACCATGCACCTTGGGCCTAGAACTACGCCGGGATTTGTTACTGCGTTACAACCCAATTGGCATCCTTCGCCTAGAATAGCTCCGAACTTTCGTAATCCAGTTGCAACTCTCTTGGCATCTATTCGAGTGTGGACTTCTCCACCATCATTTCTGAGATTAGAAAGTTTAACTCCTGCTCCAAGGTTTACATCGGGCCCAAGAATCGAATCTCCAACGTAATTGAAGTGCGGTGCTTTTGCACCTGGAAGAAGAACACTGTGCTTGACCTCACTTGAATGACCAACCAATGCGCCACCACAAATCCATGAGAATTCTCTGATGTAAGCACCGTGTCTGATTATTGCACAAGGCCCGATATATGCAGGGCCGATAATATGCACTGATGGCTCAATTGTTGCACTTTCGTGAATATGGACAGGACCCATGGAAGAATCGATACTGACGCCTTCTCTACCATTCTCTCCTATATCTGCTAGCATATCTTCAATTTGGCCTTTCAGTGTAGGTAAAACTGACCAAACAGGACCGCTTGGAAAGCAAGGTTGACG
>CEWJ01012261.1_pt1 | contig 11805 bp, 11 predicted proteins | sample 350291 | NCBI WGS metagenome assembly CEWJ01 (sample SAMEA2622923, study PRJEB7988) | marine metagenome | isolation source: saline water (ENVO:00002010), including | reverse complement strand
AGGAGCCTGTCCTGTTCTGCTGCCATGCGGAGTTCCATAGCGATGCGCCGGCCGCTGGACATTGGCTTTCTCCAAGTTGCGTTTCCGTATGGATGACCGACACTGACGTGGACGTTGGTGCCACCACCGAGCCGGGGTGCAACATCGTAGATGTAGTAGTTCATGTCCTTGTCAATGCACGTCTGCAAGCAAAACGGACCGATGATGCCGGGGTCGTAGTGTTCTTTGCTGGCCTTGATGAATTTCTCGCCGAGCTCAAAGGCCTTCTCCAACAACGATTCACGAATGGTCGCCGTGTTGTGCCCCACCACGGTCATTTCCGGTATTTGCTGGTGCAAGGGCATGGTCATCTGTTGTGGGGCAGGTAGACGGACATGACCGTCAAGCGAGGATTCAAACCGCCAGTCCACGCCAAGGAGTTCCAGTTGTTCGCCTTCCTCTGCAAGGGGGCTGTAGAAGAAATTGAGGTTAAACACCGGCCCGATGACGTAGCGTTCGATACGGGCGCCATCCAGCGATGCCTGGTCGATGACGCCCTCAGCGAGCAAGGCAGCTGACTTTTCTTGGTATTCTTGATACGAGGCGCATGTGAAAAACCCTCGTTCCAATTTTTTCTGGGCATGGTGGAGCTTGACGATCACCAAGCAGTCAATGTCCTCGGGTTGGTCTATTTTTTCCGGGTAGGGGAGGCCTGCTTTTTCCAAGATCCAGTAGTAATCCTGATCCTCGGTGCGTTCTTCCATTCGCAACATGTTTCTGGAACCAAACATTGGTACACGGAAATTCTCTTCGATATCGCCGATCGACGAATAGGAGGTGAACGAGCGGTTCGGAATGTAAATCACGTTGCGCTTTCGCATCTCTGCTTGCATCCCGGCATCGAGGACATCGTTGAATTCATCCAGGACGATGGCTTTGTCCACCATGCCTCGAAAGACACGTCCTGAAGCGCTTCGGTGGGTTTTGAAGTAGTTGGCGTAGGTTTTGTGGCGACCCTTCTTGCAGTAAGCCACCGTGGGGAACCCCTCCTCAATGGCACCGTCACAGATGTCAAGAGCGGAGTGCGAGGCTGTCATGCCTATCCTGAGTTTGAGTCGATCGTATTCCTCGACGATTGAAGCGATGTCTGATGGGCCAATCATGCACAGCACGTCCGGTTTGGTTTCAAGGTTGGAGGTTTTTGATGTATCCGTTGGCTTTGGTTCAATCAAACCGTTGGAGTTGCATCAATTCCTCGGTTGATAGGGTCTCTCCGGAAAGCAACTTGGCCATCAGGTCCTGAGTCTGGTCGCTTGCTGCTGGTCGTTGGCCTTCGCCGGCGCTTGCGCCGCGCATGGCGCGAAGGATGTCTTGAATGGAGTGAAGGCACCGCAAAGAGACGATGTAGAGGCTGTGTTCTTTGTCTGCTTCTTTCTTTGAGGTGCGAAGTTTCCGGTGGGCGGCCTCTGCCTTCTCACGCTGGCGGTCCACTTCGGCGTTCCACTGCAGCATGTTGTCGTGAGCGCTTTGGGCAGCCTCTGCGGCTTCCTTCACAGCGTTGTGGGCTGCCTCCTGAAGAGCGATAGCTTCTCGCAATTCGTTGCTGCCTTCCGCATTCTCGGAGGCCGTTTGTGCGGCTTTGAGAGCCTTGCGTTTGGCGTTCAATTCTTTCATTTTTTTGAAGTATTTACGCTCGTTTTTTCCTTGATGCTTGCCCTGTTCAAATTCACGCTCCAGCCGCTCCATCGTTCGCGTCAGCGACTGAACGGTGTCGGGTCGTATTGGGCGCCCCCGTCGATCGAACTGTTGCGGTTGTTCCGGTTGGCCTTCCCGCATGGCCTCTTTGGCGCTTCGTACCGACTTGTTCGCTTCTTCCCGCTCGCGTTTTTTCTCTCGCACCATTTCGTTCATCTGGTCGCGAAGGTCTCGTTGCTCGCGAACTTGGACAATGAGTTCTCGAACTTCGTTGTTGAGTTCGTTTCTTGTGCCGGTGTATTCCTTGGTTTTCTCGTTCCAATCGTCTCGAATTTCGCGATGTTGCGTTGCTTTTTTGTCAACCATTTTCCGTCGCTCTTCAAGAAGATCTTTGAGTTCCGCCATTCTTCATCTCACCTGGTCCGTGGAGGATTCCCATCCTCCCGCATTTCTCCGACCCACCTCCCCCATTTAATTCTTCACGGGTGCCTTCGTCGGGGTCATGTCGCACTGTCTTGCTTTGACCACTGGAATTCTTTGAGCCTCTTCCTGACCGCCCCGAGATTCACGGTTCTCTGACAGACGACGATGAGGAGCCGTTTTTCCGTCGGTTTGAGTAGAACATAACCGCGCTCCATGACGACCGTTGTCATCGCGCCGTCTTCCACCATCTCGGCCAAGGCGAGCCAACGCAAGGCCTCTGTGCGTTGCATGTTGGCTTCGATTTCTCCGTGCTGAAAGACAACGAAACCGTCCTTTTCCACCAGCAACAATGCGTCGACGCCCTCCGTGTCCATGAGGGCTTCAAGGGCCGCCTCAATCATGGGTTGGACTTGGGTCCGAAGTGAATAATTCTTCTTCATCCGAGACCGGGGCTAGGGGACCTCGCATCATGTAGCCCATTCCTGATTGGTAATACCCATCCAATTCTTGGAGAACCGAAAGCCCTCGTTTTGCGTAAAAGTGTTGAGCGCGAACGTTGTCTGCTTTCACCTCCAATTGCACGTGCCGGAATCCCTTGGCCCACGCCTCTTTGTTAAACCGGAGCCAGGCGCGAGAGCCGTGGGCTTGGCCCTGATGTTTCTTGGCGATCACGAAAGCAGCGATTCTCACGATGTCTTCCTTAAACGGCGTTCCAAAAAAGACGCCTTCTATTTTTCGCGGGGGTTCTTGCTCGGCATCAACAAGAACAAGATTGGCGTCCCATTCGGGTATAGGTAAATGGCGCACGGAGGCTTCTGCGTACCGTTCACCGGTTTCCTCACGAAACAGGTCAATGACATCTTGAACGGCGTTTTGTGAGTAATCCAGCAATCGGCCACCTGGCATCCAGACCATACGGGGCATGAGTTCACTCCCGTTTTTTCTGCTGTTTCGTTTCGCCTCTGATGGGTACAGACCGGCGAATTGATTTCCTTTTCTTTCGCTTTTTTGAGGGGCCAGCTGGCGACTCTGGCATCTCATCGATGAGCCCACCGTGCTCGAGCATGGACGCCAGTTCTTCCATCGTGATCGCTTCGCCTGAAAACAGCCGTTCGCCGACATCGGGTTTTGGTGGCACGGGTCGCTGCGGTGTTTTTTTGTTGCTTTTCATGTAGGTTCGAAGCCTGCCCGCTTCGTTCCTGAGGTTTTTAGATCGCTCACGATTTTGATTGATGCGCTGGATGATCTTCCGGTCGTTTTTGTTCACGCTTTTGATGGTTTCAAGGAGGTCCAATCGCGTTTTTCTCAATTCACTTTGAACGGTCTCGTTTTCATGGTACGTTCTTAGCATGGCTTGCAGTTCGAAAAATCTCGAAAACATCTCGATTTCGCTGGCGAGTGTCGGGCTCTCACCAACCCCGGTGTCTGCGGTCAGTTTGTTGTGGAATTCATGCATGGTTTTGGAAACCCTGTGGGGCGGGACAACAAGCCGTTCCACCAGTGCATCCCTTGCTTTTATCAGCTCGTCAAATTCTTGTTTTTGTTGAACGGCGAGGTAAATCAAATCGTTGTCGTAATCCGCTCCAAGGGTTGGCGGAGTGTCTTGTTTGTTGACGGCGAATTTGATGGTTTCCGAATGGATTTTTTTGTTCAGGTGCAACTCAACGAGCTCGGCATCTACCGTGGATAGGTCGCCAAGAACACCTTCGTACATGGACTCGACGGCCTCATCGTTCAAACCCACAAGGTCGGCAAACAACGAGGGCTTTGAGGATGACATGTTTAGAGCCCTCCATTGTTCTTCTTGTTTTTTGTCAGCGCATAACTTGAATCGCCGCCACCCTCAACCCGGGCGGCGTCCTCAAGCAAGTGACCCCAGCCTTTGTCGATGAGTTCACTCCAAAACAAAACAGCGTCTTCATGGTCCTGGAGTTGGTTTTTGGCTGTTTGCAATCTTGAAACCGAGCGTCGTCGGAACGCTTCATTTTCCTCGTAGATGTTTTGTGCTTTTGTGATAGCGTCGTCTTGCGTTTGGTTGGTTTCAGTCCCTTCCAAAAGCATCTTCAAGGCGTCATGCGACTCCTTAGCAAGCCGATACGCTCTGTTGTTTTCTGCTGTTCGCTCATCGATCAAGCTCGGTAGCTTATGAGCGATTTTCTCTCTGCGTTCAAGAATTGCTTTGATGATGTCTTCTGGCGAAACATCCAGCAACGCCCGCCCCTGCATCGGTTTGGCGTGGTCATTCAATGTAAAAGAAACAACCCCATGACGCTCCTTCCGGGGTGAAGGTGAAGAACCACTTGACTTACGCCCTCTCATGGAGGGGAACAGGACACGGGTTGGTGGCCTTGCACCGCTCGTTGTGTTTCTCCTGCTGGTTCCTATGTTGCCCGCCGCACAAGCGCAGAGCGGTGCGGTCATGATTGATCTCGATTCATTTGGTATCGACGATTATGCGTCCATAGAATCAGAAAACCTCACCTTCACGCTCGAACTTCACGAGACCTCTGGTTTTCAAGCAAACGTTTCGCTCTCGTTGCGCGTTGAGTCGTTGGAGGGCACCCTCATTTCCAACGAAACGCAAACCGTTCCTCAATTCGGCATCAACGAACAACGGAACCTATCGCTGACGGTTCTGAATTTGCCGTTTGGCTACAACATTATCACGGCTGAATTGTTCGGTGATATCGGTTCAAACACGAGCGAACATGTGAGTGCCCTCTCGCGAACGGTACAGCGATTGAGGCCTCTTCAGGTTAGCCTTGGGGGCCTGACCAGCGTGCTCGCCCAAGGTGTTAACGGCACCGGAGCACCGACGGCCAACCTTACACTGCATGACGGTGATCATCTGGAAGTCGCCTTCCCGATCGTCAACGACGGGGACGTGAATTGGAACGGCGGGGCGATTTTTGCGATGGAAAACGGGGGCTCTACTTTTGAAGTGCTCTTGGAAAATCTGACCGTGGGAGGCTCTTCCTCTCAGATTTTCTACGCTTACCCCAGCCTTCGTTTGGTGGAAGGTAACCTTTCTTGGTGGGTCAACTTCACCGGGAATCTGGGTGAAGAAACAGGCGTTCACTCGCTCAGTGGTGTCTGGGGAGTCCTACCACCGCCGCTGCCCGTTCTCAACGGTTTGATTCTTTCAGACGCTGATGTACGCCAAGCCGGTGAGAACCTCACGATTGAATTCTATGTGTGGAACAACGGAACCGTGGCCTTTCAGGGAGGCTTCGCGTGCTACGAAAACGGGGAGGAGGTCTTGAACATCACAGGTGTGATTATCGAGCCGGAAGGTGAGAAAAATTGGTCCGTGTCGCGCACTGCAAAACCAATGCTCGTAGATTGTGTGGCAAACGGTGGTCGTGTTGACGCAGGCTCTTCCATGCCGGTGTCCCTGGTCATCGCCATGCCATCTGCCGTTTTTGAATCGGCCGGATCGACAGCGCCAACGCTTAACGGTGGTCCCTGGCACAAAGGGGACACGGTTGACGCCAACATGCTGTTGCGCAACACCGGCACGCTCGAGGGCCGCGTCCGTCTTGTCCTCTCGGCAGGCTCAACGGTGGCGTTCGGGGACTGGCTGGTTCTCCAGGACGGTTCTGCAGGAGAAATTTCGGCCAGTTTGCAGTTGAGTATTGATGGTGAGCAATCGCTCACCTGGGCCATAGAAAGCGATAATGGAGCTGTTTATGGCGTCAACAATGGCACGGTATCGCTCAACATTCAACCGCAGCAGAGCGTGGATGTGGCCATCAAACAAGTAAGCGATTCTGGAGCAGGTGGACTTGAATTCACGGTTCAACTTGAGCTCGACGATGGAAGGTCCCGCAGCATAATCCTCGACGTGGGTTACGGAACCGCAGATTCGACTGTTTACGTGCAGACTCAGGAACTTCTCTTGCAACAAGGCGTTCACGACTACACGTTCACCCTCTTCGATACCAAAGCCGAAAGCGTGGAAGCAAAAATAACCCCCTTGGGATGGCTTATCGGACCCGGGCCAATGGCAGCCAGCACTTCTCTCCCCGGTAGCGAGACGGTCTTCAGCCTTGACTTTTCGATGACGACAACCCCCCTTCGACCCGTGCGTGGCGATGAGGTGGCTGTTGAACTTAACCTCGTGCAGCGAGGGCCTTACCAAAACCTGATCGGCGATGTGTGGATCACCGATTCTTCCGGTGTCAACCTTGCGAAGGTCACTTCACCTGATTGGGGCGGCGAAACGAGCCAAAGCCTCTCGGTGAACATCCCCTGGCCGGAGGGCAGTAACGTTGTGCTCGGAGCGGTTTGGAGTATTGACGGCTCTCTGGTCACCACTGAAATGTCCTTTATTTCTGGTCAAGAAATCGTGGAAGAGGCAACGCCCTTCCCTGTGGCAGCAGTGGCTTATGGATTGGCCTTGGGAGCCGTGCTTTCAATAGGCCTGCGTTTGCGGTACAAATCAGAGCAGGATGAGGGTTCATCAGCCAAGCCAAGCACCAAATCACCGGCGGCGAGTTCGACGGTTCAACCGGGTGAAAAACGAGAGATATCCTGCCCGGAGTGCACCAGAAAGCTGCGCGTCCCGTTTGACTACACCGGATCGGTTGGTTGCCCAGATTGCGGGGAAAAATTCAGTGTTGAGGCGGAAATAATGTCTCGAGAACAAGATGTTCTCGAAGACGACGATACCCCAGAGGTCGTTGAGCAAGTTGAGACGGTTGAACCTACCAAAGTTGAGATTGGTTGCCCGGAATGCGACCAAATTCTTCGTATTCCAAGCGACTACCAAGGCTCTGTTCGTTGTCCAGCCTGCACGCATATCTTCAAATCCTATGATGTTTAACGCACCCGCGGGGCAGTACTGTGGTTGGGCACTTTCAAGAATTTGAAGACGAATACCTGGAAATGATGTTTGAATTTCACGAGAGTGAACCGGGTGGTGTTGTCCGAACGGGGGACCTCGCTTCAAGCCTTGAAGTCAGTCCGGCCTCGGCTACAGAAATGGTGCAGCGTCTCGCATCTCGCGGGTTACTCGAATACATCCCCTACAAAGGTGCGCGCCTCACGGAAGATGGCTTGGCTCACGGCCAGAAAATGAAGCGTCGCCATCGTCTTGCTCAAGTCCTTTTGGACATGCTCCCGTACAGCGGCAACTTCTACGACACGGCCTGCAGGCTCGAGCACGCCATCGACGATGAGATGGAAATTGCGCTGTCGCGATTGATTTCCGATGAAACTCGGGACCCTAACGGACGCGTGATTCCTGACCCAACCGCTGACATTGCCCAGCGACTTTCAGAACAACCGCCTCATGTCTCGCTTCACGGATTGGCAGACGGGGGCTCAGGGACCCTGTCCATTGTGCTATTACCGGCCGAAGAGGTTTCGGCAATGAATCAGCAAGGTTTTGTTGTTGGGGCGCGCATCAAGCGTGAAGGACATACCTTCTCCCTCGAGGGTGGAAAGGTTGCCCAGCTCTCGGATGCGGTGATGAAGTGCATTTTCGTTAACATCGCTAACGATTCGGCCTGAACACTTTAGAACAGACCTCATCATCACCCACTATGGCCGATGAGACGACCTCGGCAGACAACGATTCAGATGTCGCCGAAACCTCGGAGCCACAGGGCTTTGGTTTCCAACTCTCCGAATCCATCATCCACGCCATTGACCGTCAAATCGTAAGCTCCGGTTTGCGGCTCATCATGTTCTTGCCGGCCTTTGCTGCGGTGACCTATTTCTCAAGTTGGGCGTTTTCCCAGTCTTCACCAGCTTTTTGGGAGGACAACATTGAACCGAATCTTGGCCTCGGTTTCTCGGCGTTTATGGCTGGCCTGACGTTTGTTGTCGTTCTCGGCTACATTCTGGCCGCTGCTTTCCACCGGTACAGGGTTGGCGTTTCGTTCAACACGTTCCAAGAGCGTGTTGAGGCCTCAAACAGCGAACATCGTTCGGTGCAGTCTCTGCACGGATACGATGGGCTGCTCTACCAACTTCAGACTTCCATGACGCACCACACCCGCTCACTGGTGTTGTCGATCGCCTCGGTCATGATGCTTCTTGTGGTGTTTTACTACGGCACGGGAACTGTTTACGGGAACCTCTTTTTGCTCATTTCTGCTTCGTTTCTTCTGTTGTCTTTTGGTCAGCATTTACCAACCCGAAATTCACCGTTCAACATGGTCGAACAAACAGGACTGTTGCCGGCCTACATTCCCCCGGTTCATCCATCCACCCTCAACATGGTGTTCAGCGATCTCATCAAGACGCACATGGACCCGCTTCTCCGCTCGCAATACGACGAATACACAAAGGTGCTCGAAGGCTGTTTCAAACGCGGTGTAGACCGTCATTTTGCCCACGAGAAGTTTCTGATGACCCTCTATCGGCATGCCACGGGTCTTGACCGCAAGACGTTGCAGGCTGAGATGGCTGAAATTCTCACCAAGAAGGGCATGGATCACGTTTTCTCCCACGAGACCTTTACGCTGGAAGCATGGTTGATTTTGCTCGGCCTCATCAATCAGCGATGCCCTGCATTCTTCAGGATGGTCGATCGCCTCAAGCAAGATTTGGAAGGTGGAAGAAACCCAGCCATGTCCGACTTGATTTTTGAAGTTGATATGGAGAACGTGGTCACGAACAAAGCGAACCTGTTCACCCTTTTCCACAACCTTTCAGACAAAACCCGTACGGTTGTGTTTCGCGTGCAAACCCCGAACTTCGAACCAAAAGATTTGGCGTTAACCTACCGCCTTGAACCCGGCGAACGCTACTGGTGGTCTTCTGACGCCTTACCGTTGGCTACGGAGGGTGACGAGGACGTGTTGGGGAAAATGTCGGGATTGCTCAAGGACAGCACGGTTTCATGGCAAACGCTCATCCCAACCACTTCAGGAGATGCGACGGTTTCTGTTCGGCTTGAGGAGACCAACGGGGAGCTGCTTCTGGGCCGTCAAATCAACGTCAGAGTAAGGGCTGAATTCCGGCAGTGGCTGCGCTCCACAAGCACCTATGTGTCCTACCTCTTTGGAGGTCTAGGAATCGTGGTGGCTGTGGTGCGTCTTCTTATGGAAGTGTTTGGCGGATTTGCCGTCTAATGAAGCCTCAAAACATGAGGCATAGGCTTGAAATGCAGAAGGTGGTGGAGGGTTCATGCGCGGAAGGCCAGACGACGCCGAGAAGAATCCCGATGCCCAATTGCTCGAGGAGCTCTCGGGCATGGAAGCGCGCGTCAGAAAGATGCGTGAGAACCGCAATTCGCTGCGCGACCAAGGCAAGGCAATGGCAAAAAAGCGCAATGCTGTACAAGACCAGTACAAGGAACATCGCGAAAAACTCGACGGGATCAAGGCCGAACTTGACGCCATACATGCGGAACGAAACATGTACAAGGCCAAGAGGGACGCCGTAAACGCCCAACTCCGCGATCTTTTCGCCCAGGTCAAAGGCCGTCGTGGAGAGCACGGTGAGAAAAAATCCGCCACAGCGGAATACTCACAACTGTTGAGCCAAATCAACAACCTCGAAGAGCAATTTCAAACCACATCGTCCAGCACCAAGAAAGAAAAAGAGACCATGGAACGTATCAAGCGCATGAAGCGTCGCGCAGATGAACTGGAACCAGAGGTTGCCAAGTTCGAGATGGTTTCCGTTGACCTGTCCAACTTGGACGAGGCCATTGCCACCTTGAAAGGAGAGTCTGATGAGGCTCACAACATGTTTGTTGATGCGCTGAAGCGAGCAGACGAAAAATGGGCGGAATACAAAGAAGGCCTCGATCACCGTGATTTCTTGAAATCAGAAGGCGACAAGCACCACAATGAATCCGTTGAATTTCATGAGAAAGCCAACGTTGTGCACGCCAAAATCGAGGAATTGATGGTCAACGTCAACAAGGCCAGAGACCAACTCAACATGGCCCGACAAGAACGAGAATCGTGGATCACCGACCACAACAAATCTGTCAAATCTCAAATGAAAACAGGCGCCGAATCAGACGAAGTGGCGGACATGCTTGTTCAATCGCTCCTTTCCGACGGCGAGTTGATGTTTGGTGGCGTGGGCAAGGAAGACGGATCCGGCAAGGCACAGCGAAGAGGGGCTTCATCGAAAAAGAAGAACATGCGCCGCATGGGTCCAATCCGCCGACGTTGAGGTCGTGCGATGCTTGGAATCATCATGGCTGGCGGGCAAGGTTCCCGCCTGATGCCGCTCACGGCGACACGGCCCAAACCCATGGTTGAGGTCCTCGGCAGGCCCGTCATTGATTACGTCAAAGAGGCGATGGTGAAGGCTGGAATTGACGAAATTATCGTGACCACCGGCTATCGGGGGGAGCAACTCAAGTCGCACGTGGCATCGTGGTCTATCCAAGACGAGGGCTGCAAAGGCCTGAAATCCAGAATCAGTCAAGAAGCGACACCGATGGGTACGGCTGGGAGCGTAGGATTGCTGAGGAATGTGGTCAATTCAACTTGCGTGGTTGGTTCGGGAGACGCCGTAGCCTCGTTTGACATCGTGGCTCTGTTGGCGGCGCATCGTCGCAGTAAAGCAAAGGTCACAATGGCTCTATTCGAAGTTGAAAACCCTTCTGAATTCGGCATTGTCGGCCTTGCGAAAACCGCTGATGGTGATGTGGATGGCGGGCTGCGCGAAGGGTTCATACGCCGCTTTCTCGAAAAGCCTGCTCCCGAAGAGGCGTTTAGTAACGTCATCAACGCCGGCCTTTACATTCTTGAGCCAGAGGTGTTTGAGCACATACCCTTCGGCGAGAAATTTGACTTCAGCAAGCAATTGTTTCCTAAACTCTTGGAGCTCGGTTGGCCCATGTACGCGCAGACTATTGACGGTGTTTGGTTTGATGTAGGTCAACCATCGGAGTTGATAAACGCTCAAGCCACACTCATACAACGGTACGACGAACTTCCATTCACCTATCCGGAAGGCTACGATGTTGTGGATCGCGTTCTCCATTCGAGGGATGCTCAAATGGACGGCGACGTGATTCGATCTGTTATCGGTCGAGACTGCGTTGTGGAGGTTGGCGGTCGCGTGGAGGATTCCCTCCTGATGGCGAATTGCGTCATCAAGTCTGGGGGGAATGTCCTCAATTCCGTCATTGGCGAGGGTGTCACTGTGCCGCCCGGAACGACCTTGGAGGGATGCGTGGTTGGCGACGGGGCCACTGTCAAGAAGGGCGTGCATTTCGTGGACAAAAAAATTCCAAAAAACATATCTTTGTAAGGTAAACATGTCGTGTTTTATCTATCTGGGGCTGCTTGCCATGAATCAGACACCGCACAGAACCTACGAGCGAACTTGGTCCGAAATCGAAGACATGCTAGCGCAAGCAACCGAACGTATGTTGCAATGGAAAGAGTGGTACGAAACCTGCAAGGACGAAAAGGACAAACCTGGCATGAAGGAAGCAGCTCGCAACCACAAAGCCTTGCAAGGCGTTGTCAAGACACTCAAGTGGACCCTTGGTGAAGAAGGTATTGACGACCCGCTGAGTTGAAGACTTCACCAGCCGCGCTGGTCCAAGCGAACTTCCAGCGTTTCCAACTCGTCCCCTTTCATGGGAATGCCTTCCATCATGGCCATGGCTTCAGCGACCTTGTTTGGCTCGTCGTAGTGTGCCGTGGCCATGACGATGGCATCGGCCATGGTTGGTGGGTCGCTTGATTTGAAAATTCCTGATCCGACGAAGACGCCGTCCATACC
>CEWJ01071663.1_pt1 | contig 11830 bp, 9 predicted proteins | sample 350291 | NCBI WGS metagenome assembly CEWJ01 (sample SAMEA2622923, study PRJEB7988) | marine metagenome | isolation source: saline water (ENVO:00002010), including | reverse complement strand
GAAAGTGAAAATAAGTCAAATCTTAAATTCCAAAATTTAAAGATAACTGGCAAAAGTTCCCTATCAGGAGAAGTAAGTATAAGTGGTGCTAAAAACTCAGCGCTTGTTTTACTAGCTGCATCTTTACTAACTAAAGAAAAAATTTTTGTAGAAAATATTCCAGAATTAACTGATATTCAAAAGATGAAAAATATCTTAAAAACACTAGGAGTCGAATTATCTAAAGAAAAAAATAAATTAATAATCAATTCTAAAGATTTAAAAGTCTGCGAATTACCTTATGAATTAGTAAATAGCTTAAGAGCAAGTTTCTTTTGTATAGGTCCACTACTAGCAAGACTTGGTGAAGCATCATTAGCCCTACCTGGTGGCTGTAAAATTGGTAAAAGACCTATTCATGAACACATAAAAGGGTTAAGAGCACTTGGCGCAAAGATTCATATAAAAGAAGGATTTGTTAAGGCAAAAATAATTAATAAAAATAAAAGACTTATTGGGTCAAATATTACTCTTAACTGTCCCAGTGTAGGAGCTACAGAAACCATAATTATGGCTGCAACTTTGGCAGAAGGAAAAACAATTATCAATAATGCCGCGAGAGAACCAGAGATTCAGGATCTTTGCCAAATGCTTAATAAAATGGGTGCAAAAATTAATGGTGCAGGGCAATCAATAATAATTATTGATGGGGTTGCAAAACTTAATGGCTGTTCTCATAGAGTTATTCCCGACAGAATTGAAGCAGGAACATTCTTAATTGCCTCAGCTGCAACATTATCTTCAATTACAATCTCACCTGTCATTCCTCAACATCTAGAATCTGTATTAGAAAAATTACGAGAGAGTGGTAGTTCTATAAGCATAAAAAAAGATTCAATATCTATAAAAACAGATTATATTAAACCAACTGATATTGAGACAGCTCCTTTCCCTGGTTTCCCTACGGACTTACAAGCCCCTTTTACAGCCTTAATGTCAATAGCAGATGGAGATTCGAAAATAACAGAAACAATTTTTGAGAAGAGGATGAGTCATATAAACTTATTAAATAAAATGGGTGCATCCATCAAAAGTCAAAAGAACATCGCATATATAAAAGGTGTAAAAGAACTAAAGGGAGCAAAGTTACTTGGTTTAGATCTAAGATCAACTGCAGCTATTGTAATTGCAGCTTTAACAGCTAATAGTCAAAGTAAAATAGGAGGCCTAGAACATTTAGATAGAGGGTACGAAAATTTTGAATCAAAATTAAATATTTTAGGTGCAAACATAACTAGGGAAGAAAGTAACGATTTTTTTTTAGAACCAAAAATAGTTATGAAAAGTTCGATCTGTAATTCAAAGGATTTTCAGGCTGCATAAATCTCAAAATTTATGATGCTGTATAAAGATAATTAGTTTATAATTTAGGAGAATAAACTAATTTTTTTGGGAGCGTGGTGAAATTGGTAGACGCACCGCACTCAAAATGCGGCACCCTCGGGTATGTCGGTTCAAGTCCGACCGCTCCCACTTTAATGAATACTTACAACAGGTTCGATATTACATTTAAAAGAGGAAAAGGTTGTTGGCTGTGGGATATTAACGGCAATAAATACCTTGATGGTGTTGCAGGTATAGCGACTTGCAGCCTTGGGCATAGCGATAGAATTCTTAGAAAAAAGTTATCCTCTCAATTAAGAAAACTTCAACATGTATCAAACCTATACAATATTGAAGAACAAGAAGCTCTAGGCAAATGGTTAACTGAAAATAGTTTTGCTGAAAGTGCATTCTTTTGTAATAGTGGCGCCGAGGCCAATGAATCAGCAATCAAATTACTTAGAAAATATGGGAATTCAAAAAATGAAGGGAATCAATCGATTATTCTTGCCTCAGAGTCGAGTTTTCATGGAAGAACTTTTGCTGCATTGAGTGCTACTGGTCAGCCTAATTATCACAAAGGGTTTGAACCCATGATGAAGGGATTTGAATTTTTTAAATATAACGATATCAATTCAGTTGAGTTACTTTTTAGAAAGTACGAAAATACTAATAAAAATATTTCAGGAATAATAATTGAGCCTATTCAAGGAGAAGGAGGGGTCATCCCAGGAGAAAGGGATTTTTTTAAAAAGTTAAGGCAGATTTGCAGTACTAATGATGCACTCCTTTTCTTTGACGAAGTTCAAAGTGGTGTTGGCCGTACAGGAAAAATGTGGGGATATGAAAATTTTGGAATTGAACCTGATGGATTTACACTCGCAAAAGGATTAGGCGGTGGGCATGCTATTGGGGCTTTATTAGTGAACACTAAAGCTAATATTTTCACGCCTGGCGATCACGCCAGTACTTTTGGAGGCAATCCCTTTGCTTGCGTGGCAGCATTAACAGTATTGGAAGAGATTAAACGAAGAAATTTGTTAAATAATGTTCGATTAAGATCAAAAGAATTAGAGGCAGGTCTTATTAAGATCACTAATCAGTTCCCAAAGATAATTGGTGGGGTAAGAGGTATAGGTCTTTTACAAGGATTAGTTTTAAAAAATGAAAAAATTAACTCAAAAATGGTTACAATTATGGCTTTTGAAAAAGGTTTACTAGTAGTACCTGCTGGGAAAAATGTCGTGAGAATTGTTCCTCCTTTAACAATCTCCCGCAATGAAGTAAAACAAATTCTGAAAAAATTGATTTTAACTTTTGAAGCATTTTCAAAATAAATCACCTTGGAAGAAGATTACTTAGAAAATTTTAATTTCTTATACCAAAAAAAGGAATCTCAAAATATAAGATTAGGTCTTAGAAGAATTGAAAAAGCACTTTCAAAAATAAAAAAACCTTGTAACAAAACTCCTGCCATACAAATTATTGGAACAAATGGGAAAGGTTCAATAACTGCGTTTTTAGAAAGTATTCTTAGTTTACATTCATTTAATATTGGAGTTACTACATCTCCTCACTTATTCGATATATGCGAGAGGATTAAGATTAATAAAAAACAAATTTCTAAAAAAGAACTCAAAAGAATAGCTAATGATATTTATAATCCATTAAAAATTTTTAAATTATCACCTTTTGAATTTATAATTTGCTGTGCACTAAAATTTTTTGATGAGCGCAAAGTTGATCTTTTATTACTTGAAGCAGGATTAGGAGGAAGGTTAGATGCCACTTCCGCACATAAATTAAGACCCATAATTGCAATTGGGAAAATTGGGATAGATCATTCGGAGTACTTAGGAGATACCATTGAAAAAATCACTCAAGAAAAGATAGCTGTAATTCAAAAAAATTGTTTTGTCATAAGTTGTAAACAAGATTCTGAGGTAGAGGCTTTAATTAATAAAAAAATCCAAGAGGAAAAAGCTAATATTATCTGGGTTAATCCTCTATCGAAAGAATGGGAATTGGGCCTTAAGGGTGCTTTCCAAAGAGAGAATGCAGCTGTAGCATTGGGAGTAATCACAATCTTAAATAAGCTTGGATGGGATATCAAACCATCATTTATAAAAAAAGGTTTTAGGACTACTAAGTGGCCAGGGAGATTAGAATTAGTTGAGTGGAAAAACAAAAAAATTCTTATTGATTCAGCACATAATCCACTTGCAGCAGAAATTCTTTCAAAAGAGAGAGAATGTTGGGACAATCAAGAGAAAGGGGTTTATTGGATTTTAGGAGTCCAGAAGAATAAAGATTTCCCAGCGATAGCCAAAAAACTTTTCAAGTCCCAAGATAAACTATTACTGGTTCCTGTTCCGAATCATAAGAGTTGGAAAATTGATGAAATTTCAGAGAATATTAATTTAAATGAAGAAAATATAATTGAATTTAATAGCTTTAATCTGGCCTTAAATTTTTTAGAAGAGCTTGATGAATGGCCTGCTTGCAATCCAGTATTAACGGGCTCAATTTTTTTAGTATCTGCTTTTATAAATGAGTTAAATTAAATCTTTAATTAATATATTTATCCTTACTTTCCCATCCTTTTAATTTGCCAGGATTTAATAATCCTTTTTGATCATATTCAATTTTAGCTTTTACCTGATTAGCATCAATCACTCCAAGGCCGCCCTCCTCAACGGTTAGAACATGCGGGTTAAATATGATTGCGCCAAACTTTCTACATTGATCCATAATTTCGTTCAAATTAATTTCATTTGTCCACTTTAATACAGGTAAAGCAGCAATTCTTGGAACACCATTTTGAGAGACTGCTTCAAGATGCCATAAGATTTTTTCGCCAAATTCATCTTTAAGATAATTGACAAACTGATATTCTTCATTGAGAGGCAATAGCATTTGCAAATATGTCCAATCCTTATCTTTTGCTCTCATTTGCAAAGTAGTATGATTCCATACCAAATCTGAAAGTCCATTCTCTAATTCATTCTCTTTCCCTAAATTATTTACTATTAATTCCCGTTTTTTACAAATATATTCAATAGTTTTTAATCCTCCAAGAGTAGTAAGAATTAATATTTTATGCGTTACTCCTTTAGATTTAAACCAAGCTGGCATATACTCAACTATCTCCTTTTGAAGCAGTGCTACAAGTTTTAAATCAATTGAGGCAGCAGTAATATTTTTTACAAGCTCTATAGCCATTTCAAATTCTGTACATTCGATAACCAGTGAGTACCAATCTCTTTTTATGTCTGTTGCTAAGAGCAAAGAGGTAATAATACCGTTAGTGCCGTATGCATGATTTAATGGTTCTGCATCTTGAGTATCTAATTTTAATAATTTAGGACTTGAACTTACATTAACGGCTTCTAAACCAATTAAATTGCCTGGATCTCTTAAAAAACCCCATTTAACTGACCCGATACCTCCAGAACCCCCAGAAATAAAGCCTCCAATTGTTGCTGTTTTCCAAGTACTTGGGAGTAATCTCAGTTCTCTTCCATTTTTTTCCAAAACTGCATTTAAATCACTCATTAGGCAACCAGCTTGTACTTTTACAAAACCCGTTTCAGGATAAAACTTTTCAACTTTATTAAAATAATTTAATTGCATAACAACCCCTTTATTTAAAGGAACTGCTTGACCATAATTTCCAGTACCACCCCCCCTTATCGTTAAGGGGCAATCAAAGTCCCAACAAGTTTTAGCAACAGCAATAACCGAATTTAAATTTTTGGGTCTTACTATAATATCAGCGATACAACCATCTAATTTTTCTTTTAGAACTGGAGAATAATTATAGAAATCTCTTGACAATCTTTTACGATCAGAGTGATTTTCAAGCACATCTAATTCCTCAATTGTATTTAAATAATCTATTAAGGTTTTTATTTTGTTAGGCATTTAAAATTCTATTTATTTAATTAAGATTAATCATTTTTTATATATTTCGCCTTTTATGAGCACTTCTTTTTGTATATTGCCTGATATGACATCAGCCCATGATGATCCCTTAACTATTACAAAATCAGCAGGGCATCCTTTTTTGATTATTCCATCCCAATTTAAACTTAATAATCTACTTGGTGCAGTCAACATTGCTGAGATAGATAACCTATCCCAAGGCTTTATTTGCAACATAGGTATAGCCAATGACATTAAATAAAATGGATCAAATTTACCAAATGGATACCAAGGATCCTGAACATTATCACTACCTACTGAAACATCTACAAAATAATTTTGTAATTGTTTGATTGGTGCTACTGGTCTCATAATTGGAAGAAAATTTTCATTATGATTTAATAACCAAAAATTTGTTAGGGGTAAAGCAATAACTTTTATATTATTTTTTACTATTTCTTCACTGAGACTTTTAATATCTCTATTTCTTAATAAAGAGATACTACTTAAATGACTACAAGTTATTGGTACTTTGCACTTTAGTTTTTTAATAGTTTTGAGAAGTAACTTAATCCCAGCCCCAGGAAATTTACTAGATTCATCAATATGTAAATCAATTTCTAAATTATATTTTTTAGCTAGCAAAATCATATTGGATAATGAATATTCTATTTCTTGATTGAAAGGAGGAACAAGTACACCTCCAAGAATATCTCCAGAATTTTTTAAATAAATAGCTAATTTTTCACCCTTTTCAGTTGACCAAAACTCTAACGGAGCTAAAGCTACAAATTGTAGAGATAGGGCGGAAGAATATTTTTTTCTTAATTCAAATAATTCTGGCCAAATTTTTTCGTCCTGTAAATTATAAGTATCAATATGAGATCTTATTGCCCGATATCCGTTTTCAAGTGCATGATTTAAAGATTTTTCAGCTCTAAATATAACTTTTTCAGGAGTTCTCGTGATGTGTTCTTCAAGATTAACTGATAAAGCATTTTCATAATCAGATTTCAAATTAGGAAAACTTAACCATGAAAATGATTTATCAAAATGAGAATGGGGTTCTACAAATCTAGGGAATAATATATTTTTTGGTTTTAAGTCATTATTCTTTATTGGAATAATATTAGAAACAAAACCCTCATCCCAAATTATTTGTACTGAAGCAAAGCCTTCACAATTAACTTCGATATTATTGTTATTTTTTATGATAAGAAGGCTTCTTGGTATAAGAACCTCAACACTACCTGAATTATTCAAATTATTAAGCTGTAATCTTAACTATAATTATAAAGAAAACATTATTGATTAAAGCAAATAATTTAAAATTTTCTCAAAAAGGAAAATTTATATGAAAATTTGCCCATAAGTTGTTAGATTCATATATGTAAGGCGGGCGTCGCCAAGTGGTTAAGGCAGCGGCTTGTGGCGCCGCTATTCGGGGGTTCGAATCCCCTCGCTCGCCCTTAAATAAATATGGCATCAAAATTATTTAATGTGTAATTTGGAATTAATAGCAATTTAAAATTTTTAACTAGTACAGTGTTAAAAACCAAATGCATTAAATCAAAAAATAGAACTGAAAATAATAATTCCAACGGAAGTTATTGGATAACTACTTTTGGATGTCAAATGAATAAAGCCGACTCAGAGAGAATGGCAGGTATTCTTGAAAATATTGGCTATACAAAAGCTATTGATGAACTTCATGCTGATTTAGTTTTATATAACACTTGTACAATTAGAGATAATGCAGAGCAGAAAGTTTATAGCTACCTAGGGAAACAAGCAAAAAGAAAACATAAAATCCCAGAACTCAAGCTTATTATTGCAGGCTGTCTAGCTCAACAAGAGGGTGCATCGCTTTTAAGAAAAGTACCTGAGCTTGACCTAGTAATGGGTCCTCAACATGTTAATAATCTTGAAAATCTGCTAGTAAAAGTTGATTCTGGTAATCAAGTTTTAGCTACAGAAGAGACCTATATATCAGAGGATATTACGAATGCCAGGAGAGAAAGTTCAATTTGTGGATGGGTGAATATTATCTATGGCTGCAATGAAAGATGCTCTTATTGTGTTGTACCTTCAGTAAGAGGAAGAGAGCAATCTAGGTATCCAAATGCAATTAAGGAAGAAATAAAATCGCTCTCAAGAAATAATTACAAAGAAATAACACTCTTGGGTCAAAATATTGATGCATATGGAAGAGATCTTCCCACTTCAAATATTGTGGGACGGAAAGAAAATTCCTTAACAGACTTACTAAGATATATCCACGATATCGATGGTATAAGTAGAATTAGATTTGCTACTAGTCATCCAAGATATTTTTCTGAAAGACTCATCAAAGCGTGTTTTGAATTAGATAAAGTATGTGAACACTTTCATATACCCTTTCAAAGTGGTAATAACGATATCCTAAGGCTTATGGCAAGGGGATATACAGTAGAAAAATATAAACGAATCATTGATAACATAAGATTTCTAATGCCGCATGCATCTATTACAGCAGATGCTATTGTTGCATTTCCTGGAGAGACCGAAAAACAATATCAAGATACTTTGAACTTGATTGAGGATATTGGGTTTGACTTAGTAAATACTGCAGCTTACTCACCAAGGCCAAATACTCCAGCCGCTCAGTGGAGTAATCAAATACCCGAGCAAGTAAAAAAAGAGAGACTAAATGAACTCAATGATCTTGTTGAACAAACTTCTAGGAAAAGAAATAATAGATATCTAAATAAAATAGAGAGCATTTTAATTGAGGGCTATAACCCTAAAAATAATTTTCAACTAATGGGAAGGACTAGGACCAATCGATTAACATTCGTTGAAATTAATCAAGAAGATAATTTAAATCAATTAATAGGTAAAGAGATTGATGTCAAAATTAAAGAGATAAGATCTTTCTCTCTAACTGGCGAAATTTATATTTAATGTCAAAATTACGAAAATGAATAATGAAAGGGAAAGATGTATTGGTATTATTTTTGGTGGAGTGTCTAATGAGCACGATGTATCAATAGCGTCAACTAGAGCAATTTTTGATGCCTTCAATTCAAATAGAAATATAAATAAATTCGCAGTAAAGTTATTTTATATAAATAAAAATGGTTCTTGGTTTAACCACAATGAGGCATTAGAGATTTTAAATGACATAAAAAATTCATATAAAAAAATTAATCAAGTAAGAAAAATAAACGGAATTAATTTTCTTCAAAACATAGATTTTAATAATATAGATATATGGTTCCCTGTTATTCATGGTGCCTATGGAGAAGACGGCACAATACAAGGATTATTGAGGCTAACACAAAAACCTTTTATAGGTTCAGGGATACTTGGCTCTGCCTTAGGCATGGATAAGATTACTATGAAGCTAATATTTACTCATTTAAAAATCCCACAAGTTAATTATTACCCAATAAGTAATTATGACCAAAAGGATAGAAAGCTTTGTATTAAAATTTGCGATGAGATAATTGAAAAACTAAAGTTTCCTTTATTTATCAAACCATCTAATTCTGGCTCATCACTAGGTATCTCAAAAATAAATAGTAAAGATGAAATCCCAGCAGCATTGAAAAAAGCTGGGGAAATAGATAATAGAATTATTGTTGAAGAAGGGCATTTAGTGAGAGAATTAGAGTGTGGAATAATTGGTAAGTCAAAATTAAAATCATCTGTAGTCGGAGAGATTAATTATTCATCAGATTGGTACGACTATGAATCAAAATATTCAATCAAAAACAAAATAATAATTCCAGCCAATATTGATTCAAATACTGAGAAAATTATTCAAAATTTATCTATAGAAGCTTGTAAAGCTCTAAATATAAATAGTTTTGCAAGAGCTGACTTTTTTCTTGATAGAGAAACAAATAGCATTTACCTTAATGAAATCAATACAATTCCCGGATTTACAGCAAGCAGTATGTTTCCTATGTTATGGGCCGCTTCTGGGTTAGAAATTGATCAACTTGTCGCTACACTGGTAGATATAGTAAGTGAATCCTAAATTTTTCAAATGTTACATGGACTCCTTTGGTTGCCGTTACTTTTGATATTTATTCTTCTAACAGCTCTTGGCTGGTTGGAAAGAAGGAGGCAAAATTTATTTAGAGAATGGGCTATTGGATCAGAATTATGCAAATTAGATAGTTCAGGAGCAGCATCTCTAAAAGAAGGGAAACTAATTTGGAGCGCCTTTGAAGCTGGCGAATTTAAAGATAAAGGTAGTTTTATAATTAAAAAATTAGAGCTAATTGAATTAATGGCTCTTTCCTCAGGAGAAGCACCACTTACAAACGAATCACAAGGCAAATGCCGTTTAAGACTTGTTGGCAATGGGAAAGAGATGGATATCCCATTCTCAGATGCCGATAGAGCTAGAGAATGGATGGATCAATTAATGGAAAAAGCTCGTTGCGATTTGTGATTAATAATAAAATCATAAGATCTCAAAAATTAAATATTTACTTCTTATTTCTTTTAAGTTCTACTTTTTTATCCACTCAAGTCTTCAAAGAAATCAATCAGAATGATATTAAGATTTCAGGAACAAAATTTATTACAGATGAAATCATTGTCAAAAATTCATCACTAATGCTTCCAGAAAAATTAATTTTCATCAAAACAAAATTGCATGAACGAGAATTAAAAGAAAATTTATCTTTAAAAAATATTTCCATAAATAGACAGCTTTTTCCTTTTGGATTGAAAATTCTTTTGGAAATCAGAGATCCAGTTGCATATGCAGAAAAAAATCATAAAAAAATCATTAACGGCTTTATAGATGAAGAAGGTTTTTTTATTAATGAAGAATTTGCAATTTCAAAACAGAATTTACCATTTGATTTTAAAGTTATTGGATGGAAAGATACATCTCGCAATGCAATATCAAAAATTATCCAAGCATACAAAATTAATAAAGATCTCAAAGTAATTTATATATCTGAGGAAGGTAACATAATCTTAGAAGAAGATAAATTTCGAAAAATATTTTTAGGGAATCAGCCGGAAAAAATAGATTTACAATTAAAACTTATATCTGAAATTAGAAAACAATTGATGGATGAAGAATTTATAAAAAAAATAGAAAACTTAGACCTCACAGATATCAATAACCCCACTCTAAAAGTGTTCAAACCCTAATAATTGAGAATATTTTTTACACATCTCATTTTTATAAATTTAATTATCACAGGGGTTTACACCACAAACTCAAATATTTTATGAAAATATATTTGAGGACTTTCATCAACAAATCCCTACAGATACCCTTACTGAGTTCATAATGCAGCCAGGAGTAAATTTTTTGTTTTTAATTAGCAATGAGTTTCGGGAACAATCCAAACCTAAATCTATCTAGTGAAATCCTTCCTAGTCAAAATGCCAAGATCGAAGTCATTGGTGTTGGAGGAGGTGGAAGTAATGCTGTAAACCGAATGATCGATAGTGATCTTGAAGGTGTTACTTTTAGAGTACTAAATACAGATGCGCAAGCTCTAATCCAGTCTTCAGCCCAACAAAGAGTGCAATTGGGGCAAAATCTTACAAGAGGTTTAGGTGCTGGAGGCAATCCAAGTATTGGACAGAAGGCTGCCGAAGAGTCAAAGGAGGATCTTCAACAAGCTTTGGCAGGGGCAGATCTAGTATTCATTGCTGCTGGCATGGGGGGAGGCACTGGAACAGGTGCTGCTCCTGTTGTAGCTGAAGTTGCAAAACAGAGTGGTGCATTGACTGTAGGTATAGTAACGAAACCTTTTTCCTTTGAGGGCAAAAGAAGAATGCGTCAAGCTGAGGAAGGCATATCTAGGCTTGCCGAAAATGTAGATACATTAATTGTCATTCCAAACGATAGATTAAAAGATGTTATTTCAGGAGCACCACTCCAAGAAGCCTTTCGAAATGCTGATGACGTTTTAAGAATGGGTGTAAAAGGAATTAGTGATATTATTACCTGTCCAGGTTTAGTTAATGTAGATTTTGCAGACGTCAGGTCAGTAATGACTGAAGCAGGAACTGCGCTGCTAGGAATAGGTATTGGTTCAGGAAGAGCAAGAGCTCAAGAGGCGGCCCAAGCAGCCATGAATAGTCCACTTCTAGAAGCTGCCAGAATAAATGGAGCCAAAGGTTGCGTAATTAATATTACTGGAGGGAAAGACATGACTCTTGAGGACATGACATCAGCATCAGAAGCTATTTATGAAGTAGTTGATCCTGAAGCGAACATCATTGTTGGAGCGGTAGTTGATGAGTCTATGGAAGGGGAAATACAAGTAACAGTAATTGCTACAGGTTTTGACACTACATCAAATAACAGACAGCAAGGGTTTAAGAGCAGACTATCCAACCAAAATTTATACAATATATCCGAAAATAAAGACACTGGAGCAAATATTCCTGAATTTCTAAGATTAAGGCAAAATAAGAGAGATGATAATTAAAATAAAAATTATGTGACCCGGTTATCTCGCCTACTCTAAGCATCCCTTGTGGCTGCTACTTTCCAGTCCTGACCAGATTTAGGCGTTAA
>CEWJ01010305.1_pt1 | contig 11830 bp, 10 predicted proteins | sample 350291 | NCBI WGS metagenome assembly CEWJ01 (sample SAMEA2622923, study PRJEB7988) | marine metagenome | isolation source: saline water (ENVO:00002010), including | reverse complement strand
CAAAGATCTACAAATTTAAAATATACTTCATTATCAAAAAACATTTGAGTTACAATATAATCTGCACCGCAATCAACTTTATGTCTTAATGTTTCTAAATCCTTTTCTAAACTATGTGCTTCAAAGTGTTTTTCTGGATAACCGCCAACACCCACGCAAAATTCTGTTTTATTGACATCAATCAAATCCTCTAAGTATTTACCATTATTCATATCTTGTATCTGCGAAACTAAATCACTAGCATAAACATTTGCAGCTTTTCTATTATGTTCCTTAAGTCTTAATTCGTCCCCTCTAACAGCAAGTACATTTTCAATACCTAGATAATCTAGCTCGATTAATGCGTCTTCCGTTTCTTCTTTAGTAAAGCCATTGCAAAGTATATGGGGAACTGTTTCGACATTAAATTTGTTTTTTATTGCAGCGCTTATTCCTATGGTTCCAGGCCTTTTTCTTCTTATGTGCTCTTTTAAGTTCCCTGACTCATCGTGCTGGTAATAAGATTCTGCGGATCTACTGGTAAGATCGATAAAGGGCGGGTCATATGGCATCAAATCTTCAACGAGATTAAAAACCTTTTCTATAGAACCTCCCCTAAAAGGAGGAATTATCTCATAGCTAAATAATGTTTTTTTAGAGTTATTAAGATATTCGGTTATTTTCATATAAAATAGTTACTTCGATTAAGATGAATTTAAAAAAGGATTTGATACTAATTCATGTTTTAGTGTTGTATCATCACCGTGTCCTGGGTGAACTATTTTTTCATGATTTACAGTATCGATTAATTGGAATAATGATTTTTTGAGATTATCCCAATTTCCACCAGGAAGATCTGTTCTGCCTACACTACCCTTAAATATCGTATCACCAACAAAAATATGATTATCAATTTCATAACATACACCCCCCGGAGTATGACCCGGAGTATTGATTATATTAACTTTAAAATCTTTAAAAATGAGGTTTTTATGATTTTTTAACCACTTATCTACTTTTGGTTTTTGCTTAGGTAATAGTCCAAACATCTCGCAACTTTCTTTATAATGATCTAAAACCATTTTTTCTTCTTCATGTAAAAAGAATGGAATATTAAATGATTCTTGGAGCCTAGAAACAGCTCCAATGTGATCTAAGTGTGCATGAGTATTTAGTATTGCTAGGGGCTTAAGTTTTTTACTACTTATAAATTGAATAATTATATCTTCATCATCTCCTGGATCGATGATCAAGGTTTGGTTCGAGTGTACAGTTCTTACAATGAAGGTATTTTCTTGAAAAGGGCCTGTAACTATTTTATCAACGATTATATCAAATTTCATCGAAAAACAGTTCGCTCAGACATTGCACCTTATCTTCAAAAGAGTGGGGATACAAAAAATGTTCTGCGGCAGAAATACTGCTAAGAATTGAATTGCCATCTTGAGGGGTAAAGCAATAACCGTAAATTTCATGATCATCTTTAACATGCAAAGATTGTTCAACAACAACCGTTTGATTTAAAATTCTACCGTAATGACCGTGATCTCTTCCAAATGAAAAAACGGTTGATGTCATGTTTTTTGATGTCATAGCAACTAAATCATTTTTATGCAACCTATCCTTAATATCATTCAAGGTTATTGATTCTTTTGTTTTAAGATAAAACCACAAAACATGCATATACTGACTATTCACTTTCATAGCAGAGGAAAACATATTTAAATCGTATCCAAGTGTCGAGAAAAGATCATATGAATCTTTGGCATGATGCGATCCAAAAGTTTCATTACTATGAGAACCAACTGAAGGCGCTGCGATAAAATTACCTGCCTGGCTTGTATCATTTGCTCTTCTAATACACATATAGCGACCCTCTTTGAGGTTGTCAGGGCCTCCTTCTTTGATTGCTATAGTGTTTGTAATACAAGAGATATTGTGCGTATTACAAGAAACGACTTGTATGAACTGGTTCTCAGTTGCTTCTTTCATAATTTTATCATTAATCCCTCTTGCATACTTCATCCCAAACCCGTCTTCACTGCCCTGCGCTATAAAACCTTTAACATTGTTTGAAAATTTATTGTAAAAAGATTCTTTATTACGAACTCCAAATCCTGATGGGGTGCAGTCAATAACTACAGAAGCCCTAGAAATTGCCTCTTCGGTACTTAAGTCAGACTCAATTCCCAATTCTTTAAAACTAGCTACCTTGTCTTCATTAACAGCAATGCGAGCTCCTCTTCTCAGTAGGCTATGCACTTTTGAGCGATCATCTTTCAATGGCGTATTTTTGTGGAATGTAATTTGATCAATTCCCAACTGCTCTTTATAATCGCACAAAAGGCCAATGAGCGGTTCGCCAATTGTTCCAGTACCAACTATGTGAACAATTTTTTTTGACATAACAGAAAATTCCTTACTAAATCCTACTTTTTTAATTGAGAATTTTTTTCATTTTTGATGAAGTATAAAAACCAGAAAATAATAGCACCAAAAACAATAACATACACTAATAAAAAATAATTAAAAAAATTGTACATTGTACTAAAAGTTATTTTTACCACTAATGATATAAGATCTATATCTAAGCATTAAAATAAATAAGAAAGTGAAAGTAATTAGTGAAAAAATAAATGGATAAAGTATTCCTTCAGGTTGATTTGCCATCTCTACTTGTGGGTGTGACTGTATTTCGGGTTCCCAAAACTTAACTGACATAAAAACAATAGGCACATTAATAAAAGCGAGAATACCTAATGCTGCAGCTTGGCGCCTAACTCGCTCAATATTTCCTCCAAAAGATCTGAACATAAAATATCCTAGATAAAATAGGAATAAAATAAGCGTAGTTGTTAATCGAGGTTCCCATATCCAAAATGTTCCCCAAATTGGCTTAGCCCATATTGGCCCAGTTATCAATACGAGGGCCATAAAAAAGGTGCCAATTTCAGCGGCTGCAAGACCTATATCATCCCATTTATCATTATCTTTAATGAAAAGCATCAAACCGGCAATCATAACGATAAAATAGGATAAAAATCCTACCCAAGCAGATGGAACATGTACATAGAAAATTTTCTGAGCCCAATGTTGATCTGCAACCATAGGTGTATTAAAAATTATGTTTAAAAGATTAAAAGCAAACAGAATGCTCACGCAAAACGCAAAAAGTCTATTACTTTGTTTTTTAAAAAATAAATTCATTATTCTTCCACAATAAAATCAAATAAAGCATATCCAGCAAGGCCAAATAATACGACAATTGATATAACAATAAGAACCCAAACATTCCAGATATTAAAAGGTTGTAAACTTATCACTCCAGATGAAATTTTTGTAGCAGCAATCATTAAGGGTGAAAGAAGGGGGAATAGTATTAGTGGAAGAAGAATTTCACTGAAATTTGAACGAATCACGATGCCTGAAACCAGATTTGCAATGGCCATCATTCCTATATTAATCAGTATAGCAGTTAAAATAAAAAGGGAAAGATTTTCAGGGAAATCTAAAAGAAGTAGCTTGAAAAATGGTGCGATAATAATAACTTGCGTAGCAGTTAAAAAAATAAATCCGCTAATCCACTTTGAAAGAAAAATTAACCCGCGGTCTATTGGAGCAGAAACTAGCAATGAAAAAGCATCAAATTCTTTTTCATATGCAAAAGACCGGTGCACTCCAAGAACAACAATAAATAAATTCATCACCCAGAACATACCTGGAGAATAATTAATTAAGATTTCTCGTGAAATATTTGTCGAAAGTGCAAAGATAAGTATTACAGCTAAGCCAAAAATTAGCATTGATAAAATAATCTGTTTAGACCTGAATTCTATCAGCAACTCTTTTGATATTAAATTAAGAAGCACTTTTTTTAACTACCTTTCCCAGCTCAAGTGTCAAGATAAAATCTGCGTACTTTTTAGCCTTAAACTCATCATGAAGAACAAGAATTAAGGATTTGTTTTGCTTTTTCATACCTTCAATTAATTTATCAACCAAAACAATTCCATCCCCATCTAAACTAGTATACGGTTCATCAAATAACAATAAATCAGGGTTAATTAAGTCTATTTGTGCAAGTTTCAATTTTTGAAGCATGCCTTTTGAAAATACTGAAATAGGTGTATTGCTAAATTCTATTAACCCGTAGTAGTCTAATTTTTCATTAATGTTTTTAATTTTTGAACTTAGCTCTCTAGTTTTTAGAAGAAACTTTAAGTTTTCGAATGGTGAAAAAAATGAGTACATACCAGGATCGTGACCAATATAGAACATATTTTTTCGATGCAAACTGTTAGAAGAAAGCAAATCATGATTATTGAACACTATTGAACCTGAATCAGCTTTCATAATCCTGGAAATTATCCTTAGTAGCGTGCTTTTTCCTGAACCATTTTTTCCCATTAGTCCGATAGTTTCACCTATTTTTTGAGAAAAACTTACATCGTTAAGAATGTTTAACCTGTTAAACGACTTATAAATATTATTAACAGACAGCATTTATTTTTTCTTTAAACTTGCAATAATCTCCGAGACTTCAGATTTTATTTCAGACCTGCGCAATAAAAAGTCTTCTTTATTTAAGTTCCCAATGTCAAACTCCATCTCTAATTCTTTTATTTGACGGTATAAGATGATTTTTTTTCTTTTTAGTATATCTTTGTCATCTGCTTTTTCAACAATCTTAATTTTGGCTAGAAAAAGAGGCTGAATGGAGTATATTAACGGTACAGTAAAAATAATAAGTGTGAATATATAATCTGTAAAAAAATCCACATTTAATCCTTTCTAGGCCACAAAGCAATCACAGTTCCAAAAGTTAATATGTAGCCACCAATCCAAACCCACTTAACGAGTGGATTAATCATAATCTTAACAAATGCGGTACTATTATCGCTGCTTACAGAAGAAAAGATTGAATAAATATCTTTATTTATAGTTGAAAATATGTCGAGTTCGCTGTGAGGCTGGCGCTTGTTTATATCTGGGTTTTTATGAAAATATACACGTTTTTCAGGACGAAGATTTGTGATAAAATTACCAGATAAATCAGTCACTCGTAAGTCTGTTATCCAGGCATAGTGATTTGGCCGCTCTTCTTCAAACATTCTCGTCAATTGGAAATTATAGTTAGCAACCTGCTCAACCCCACCTACCTTTATGCCAAACTCTTTTTCTTTATCAAATGCATGACCTGTAAAACCAACAAACATAAGAACTATTCCAAGATGAACTATGTATCCACCATATCTAGAACGATTTTTTTCAATTATTTTAAAAAGTGAAACAAAAATATTTTCATTAAACTTATTTTTTCTAACTCTTATACCTTTAACAAATTCTGTTGAAATTGCAATCACTACAAAAATGCATAAACTAAAAGAAATAACTGTGTATGCGGAAAGCTGAAAATATATAAATATAAGAGCAGTTATTAACCCTAGGGCAATAGGAAGAGTAAAATTCTGTATTAACTTATTATTCGAGGTTCCTCTCCATGCAAGCAAGGGGCCAATTCCAGTAAGTGCTAATAATGCTAGTCCAATAGGAATATTGATTTGATTAAAAAAAGGTGGTCCAACTGAAATTTTATTTCCATTGACAGCTTCAGTAATTACAGGAAACAGTGTTCCCCAAAAAACACCAAAACACATAACCACAAAAATCAGATTATTAAATAAGAATCCACTTTCTCTTGAACTAACCGATTCAATTTTTCTTGGGGACTTTAGAACGGGTAATCGAGAAAACATCAATCCAAAAGAACTAATTAGAATGATAAAAACGAATGATAAAAACACTGGTCCAAGAGACGATTCTGTAAATGAATGCACCGAACTCATTACGCCAGAACGCGTTAAAAAAGTGCCAAAAATACACAAACTAAACGTCAAAATAATTAGCACCATATTCCATACGCGCAACATGTCTTTTTTTTCTTGAACAATTATTGAGTGTAAAAAAGCAGTCGCTGTCAACCAGGGCATAAAACTCGCATTCTCTACTGGGTCCCATGCCCAATAACCTCCCCATCCAAGCTCTTGATAAGCCCACCATCCACCTAAAATTATACCTACGCTTAGAAAAAGCCATGATACCAGAGTCCATCTCCTAATACTACGAATCCATAGAGCTCCAATATCTTTGTTTACCAGGGCTGAAAAAGCAAAAGCAAACGGCACAGAAAAACCAACATAGCCCAAATAAAGCGTTGGGGGATGAATTGCCATAGTAATATTTTGCAACAAAGGATTGAGTCCATTTCCATTTTGAATTACGAAGTCAGCCTGAGTAGGTTCGAACGGATTTGTGATGAAATTTGTGAGTATGAGGAAGAAAAGCTGAATAACAGACATCGTTATAATAACCCAAGGCATCAAGTTTAAATGTCTGTCTTGATTTTGAATTATGGTTACCGTATTGAAAATTGAAAGAATGAATAGCCAAAACAGTAAAGATCCAGATTGACCGGCCCACAGTGCCGAAACTTTAAAAATATTTGGTGTCTCGTAGCTCGTATATCGCGCAACATAATCAATATCAAAGTTGCTGGTAAATAGTTGGTGCCCAAGTACAAATGTGGAGATAAAAACAAAAAAAGAAATTGCCAGACCCAACCTCTGCCCAGCTAAATATAATCTATAGTCTCGAACACGGTTATAGGCTAGTAGCGATATAATTGAAAGCACACTGCAACCCAGTGCTAAATTTAAAGCTATGCCCCCAGCAAGTGGTGTCATGTTTCTAATTCATCAAGTTTATAATTAGACTCTTCACGTAAATCTCCTTCATATCGAGATGCACATTTTGTTTGGAGTTCATCTGCAACAAAAATACCATCACGGTATTCACCTGTAACGATAACCTCGGCACCATCTTTGAAAAGATCAGGGCGAGTTTTTGAATAATTAACTGCAAGTTCTGCTGAACCTTCTTTTAAAACAAAAAAACAGTCTAATTGATTGGATTTAGAAATTTCAATCGAGCCTTCTTTAACAATACCGCCAAGCTTTGTTCTGGTTGAAATTTCATTATTTACTAGACTTTCAACAGAAACGAATCTAGCCATTGCTTTTTTATCTGCGGGATTCAACGAAACCCATCCAATCCAAAAAAGAATAACAGATAAGACACCTACAATTAAGCTAAAGATTTTATTATTCATAATTTTTACAAATTCTCAAAGTAATACTACGAAATTAAAACACAGAAGTTTCATTCCATTCACCAAATACTTTTTTCATTGAAATAACTATTTCACCTAAAGTGGCGCCAGTTTTTACCGATTCGATTATTGAGGGCAATAAATTATCGCTACCACTACAGGACTTTTCAATGTTTAACAAAGCTTTTCTAACATTTTCACTATCTCTGGATTTTCTCAATAAGGCTATTTTTTTATTTTGATAATCCTCAACGTCTCTACCGATCTCCAATATAGGAATATCAATCTTTTCGTCAGGCTTAATATAATCATTCACACCAACATGAATTAGCTCATTTGTGTCTATTTTTTTTTGGTGCGATGATGCTGATCTAGAAATTTCATATTGAAAATAGCCTTTTTCAATTGCAGGTATAACTCCTCCTATATTTTCAATTTCATCAAAATATTTATTTGCCTCTTCCTCTATTTGATCAGTCAGACTTTCAACAAACCACGAACCACCTAAGGGGTCCGCAACATTAGATACTCCTGTTTCAAAGGCTATTAACTGCTGCGTCCTTAAGGCAATTTCTGCTGCTTTTTCAGAAGGCAGGGCTAGTGTCTCATCCATAGAGTTAGTGTGCAAAGATTGGGTACCACCAAGAACTGCAGCTAGTCCTTGAAAAGCTGTTCTTGAGATGTTATTTTCCGGCTGTTGTGCCGTTAAAGAACAGCCGGCGGTTTGCGTATGAAATCTTAGTTTCCAGGACTCTGGTTTTTTAGCGCCATAATGATTTTTCATGCGCTTAGCCCAAATTCTCCTCGCAGCGCGGAATTTTGCTATTTCTTCAAAAAAATCTAAATGTGAATTAAAGAAGAAAGATAGTCTGGGGGCAAATAAATCTACATCAATATCAGCATTTATCGCATACTCCACATATGTAAATCCATCAGCAAGAGTAAAAGCTAATTCCTGAGCAGCGGTAGAGCCCGCCTCTCTAATATGATAACCTGAGATGGATACTGTGTTGTATTTAGGCATATTATGGGTGCAGAATTCTATCATATCTGTAACTAATCTCATGGAGGGTTCGGGGGGAAAAATCCATTCTTTTTGAGCAATAAATTCTTTTAAAATATCGTTTTGGAGTGTACCTCTCAAGTTTTTGAGATCTACATTTTGTTTTTCCGCAACAGCAATATAAAATGCTAGTAAAATTATAGCAGGACCATTGATTGTTTGGGAGACTGATATTTCACCAAGATTAATATCGGAAAAAAGGTCTTCCATATCACCTAAGCTAGCTACAGACACACCGCATTTACCCACTTCCCCTTCAGACCATGGATGATCTGGGTCATAACCCATTAAAGTGGGCATGTCGTAAGCTACAGAGAGTCCAGTTTGACCCTTACTTAACAAAGAATGATAGCGTTTGTTTGTTTCAAGAGCTGTACCAAAACCAGAGAATTGTCTTTTAGTCCATAGCTTTCCACGATACATATTAGAATGAACCCCGCGTGTAAATGGAAACTGGCCTGGAAAACCGAGTTTATCCATGTAATTATCATCTGGATTTTTTGGATAATATAATGGGTCTAGTTTTTTTCCGCTCAAAGTATCGAAATTATAATTACGTGCAGGAGAATTGTTTAGATTTTTTTCCCATTTACGCTTTGCATCAACAAAGGACTTACTTTTTTTTGACATAAAAATTATTACCTAACATATTACTATTTGTTCGCATCATTTTACTTAAACCTTCAAACAACATCCAAACAATCAATACAATCAACATAAGTGTCAATATAAAAAGAATGTTGTTGTTGCCATAGAATGATATTGCATTAGCTAGTAGAGCAGAAAATGTAACGACCATCAATATTGCCATAGGTATCAGTAAAGGAAGTATGAATTTTCTTTTCTTCCAAAAATATAAGGTCAAAACCATCAACGTTAGTGCGGCTAGCATTTGATTGCTAGCTCCAAATATGGGCCACAATACCCAGCCCACCTGTCTAGATGCACCAGATGTTGGATCTTGGACATTCCAAAATGCTAAAAAGAGTGCTGGTATAATCGCAATCAATGTTGCAATGTATTTATTAATTAAAAGTTTTACGTTTGCAGCTTTTCCAAATTCACCTAATATAAATCTTTGTATTCTTGTTGCAGTATCAAGGGTAGTTGCAGCAAATGAAATAACAAAGACTGCCATTAAAGTATTCGCAAAAGACTCAGGAATGCCAAGAGATTTTAAAAGTGCCCCTCCACCAAGTACAAAAGCTGCTGCTTTGTTACCACTGGCATGCTCCCAAGTAGCATAGTATTGCGACCAATCAAGGTCGGCGATATAACCATTGCTTGGAAGAGTTGCATGGCCAACTAAAGAAATACCAGCTACAGCAGCAATGGTTGAAATTAGAGCTAATGTTCCTTCACCCAACATACCTCCATATCCAATCATTCGAGCATCAGATAAGTTTTCTAATTGTTTTGAGGTGGTGCCAGAGGCCACTAATCCATGAAATCCGCTGATTGCTCCACAAGCAATGGTAACAAAAAGCAATGGAAATAAGCCCGGAGTATTGGGTTCAGAAAACGATCGGATTGCAGGAGCAGAAACATTGGGTTGAGCAACTATTACTCCTAAAAATAGTAAAATGAGTCCAATAAAAAGTTGATGACTATTGATATAATCTCTAGGCTGAAGCAATACCCAAACTGGGAGCAGGCTTGCTATGGCAGAATAAATAAATAATAACACAATCCAATAATTTTTCAACTCAGTGCTAGATGCAGAATCGCTCAACAATACTGGATTATTTGAACCTATCCATACAAAATAGTAAAGCAAGGCAACTGAAACCAAAGAAAGCAATAAGCTGTTCATCTTTTTTTTATTTAAAAGTACACCCATGATTAACGCAATAATTATCTGAATATTGACTGGAATTACAGATGTTGGTACTGAAACGAAAAGATCAGCAATAGCCATAGCAAAAACCGCAAGAACTAGCCACACCAGCATTAATACAAAAATAAGAAACATAAACCTTACGCGCTTACTGATTACAGATGATGCTATATCTGCTATACTTCTTCCTTGCTCTTTAACGCTTGCAACAAGTGCCCCCAAATCATGAACAGCACCCATAAAAACCGTTCCTAATAAAATCCAAAGTATTGCTGGAAGCCATCCCCAATAAGCGGCTACACATGGACCAATTATTGGAGCTGCTCCAGCAATAGAGGTAAAATGATGTCCAAATAAGATGTGTTTTTTTGTAGGATAATAGTCAATTCCATCTTGCATATTTTGCGAAGGTGTCGAAATTAACTTATTAATTTCAAATAGATTAAAAGATATATATTTTGAGTAGAACTTATAGCCCAAGAAAAAAGTAGTGAAACCGATGGCTACTAGAACTAGGGAATTCATAATATCAATATTGTAGCTTTATAGAGCTGTCTTTTTTTTCTATGACTTTCTCAATACCGTTTTGATTTACACCCCACTTATCAAGAAGCAAATCTCTAGGACCGTGCTCAACAAATTCATCTGGAAGAGAGATAATTTCGACGCTTCCTTTATATCCGTGAACCATAAGCCAAGAAGCTACGCTTTCGCCAAAACCACCAGACCTAACACCTTCTTCAATAGTAATTACGTTTTCAAATTTATCAATAACAGAACTTAAATAGTCTATGTCCATAGGCTTGATAAATCGACAATTAACAACTTCACAATCAATTCCTTTAACTGATAGATTTTCAGCAGCATTAATAGCATCAAAAACTTGAGGACCTACAGCTAAAATCACGGTGCTACCGTTTGATTTTCTACAAACTTCCCAACTACCTATTGGCAAAAGTTCTGCTTGGCCTTTTGAATCAAAATTTACTGAGGATGCTTTGGGGTAGCGAATCGAATAGGGGCCATTACCGTAATCTAAGGCTGTATATAACAAGTGCCTTAATTCATTACCATCCTTAGGGGCAGTTACAATTAGATCTTGCACGCATTTAAGATATGCAATGTCGAGAGCACCATGATGAGTAGGGCCATCCTCTCCAGCAATTCCTGCTCTATCCATACAAAATACAACTGGTAAATGCTGAATGGCAGCATCATGAATTATGTGATCATATGCGCGCTGTAAAAAAGTTGAATATATAGCAACAATAGGTCTTACTTTTTGTGTAGCAAGTCCAGCAGCAAAAGTAACTCCATGGCCTTCAGCAATTCCGACGTCATAATACCGAGATGGAAATTCTTTTGCATATGGAACCAAGCCTGTTCCCTCTCTCATTGCAGCAGTAATACAAACAGTGTCTTTTCTGTTTCTTGCAATTTCACATGCGAGGGATCCAAAAACATCCTGAAATACAGGAGCTTTGATTATTGAATTTGATTTTTGTTCAATTTTGCCGTTGGATTTAGGCGTTGCTTTAACAGCATGAAATTTTACGGCTTCCACGTAGTAATCTTCGTTTGTTGAATTAGTGGACACCATACCTTTTCCTTTTTTGGTAAGGATGTGAAGCAAGCAAGGTGTTTTCAAATCTTTGATTCGATCTAAAGTTGAAACGAGTTCATCTAGATTGTGACCATCAATAGGGCCAAAATATCTGAATCCAAGCTCTTCGAAAAGCATGCCAGGCACAAGGAAAGATTTTAAGCTTTCCTCAACTTTTCT
>CEWJ01017387.1_pt1 | contig 11889 bp, 8 predicted proteins | sample 350291 | NCBI WGS metagenome assembly CEWJ01 (sample SAMEA2622923, study PRJEB7988) | marine metagenome | isolation source: saline water (ENVO:00002010), including | reverse complement strand
GACGAGGCAATATCTGGATTTTCAAATCCTGCTGTCATTACAATAGGTTTACTTTTTATTTTAAGTCAGGGATTGCAAAAAACCAGGGTCTTGGAGTACTTAATTGTTCGAATAAATAAATTAGTTTCTAAGTCAAGAAACCTAGGATTGGGAGTATATCTTTTAACAATAGCTATTGCAAGTGCCTTGATGAATAATACTGCAATTGTCGCTGTTTTCATGCCCGTAACTATTCGACTAGCACATCAATATCATATGAGCCCATCCAAACTTTTAATTCCTCTTAGTTATGCAGCTATAATGGGTGGTACCTTAACTTTAGTTGGCACATCAACAAACTTAATTGTTAATTCAATTTATGTAGAGAGTGGCGGAAATGCATTAGGAATGTTCGAATTTGCTAAGTATGGATGGATAACTCTCATTGTGGGTCTCGTTTATGTTTTATGGATTGCTCCCAGAATATTACCCTCTCGAACAGTTACTTCTAGCTTAACTCAAAGTTACCATATGGCTGGATATTTGACGGAAATGAAGATTTCAGCTGACTCACCCCTAGTCGGATCAACATGTCAAGAGCGAAATGTAAACCAAAGCTACGACGTAATAGTTCTTGATATTCAAAGGGAAGGAAGATTGATCACTTATAATGTTGGAAGGCAGAAATTAAAAGAAGGTGACATCCTTTTTGTGAAGGGATCAGTTGAAAGTTTTTTACGCATGAAAGAAGTGGAAAAGGTTAACCTTCTTACAGATGAGAAACTTACTCAATCAGAGCTCGAGCAAGATGATAACATACTTGTTGAATGCATGATAACCGATCAGTCTGATGTCATAGGAAAAACTCTTCGCGAATCTCGTTTTAGAAAAAGATTTGGCGCCTTTATTTTAGCTATAAGGAGAGAAGGTTTAATCATACGAAAAAAAATAGCGCGTGTTGTATTGAACACATACGATACTCTTTTAGTCTATGGGGGAAAAAGACAAATTTCTGAACTTGCAAAGTCTGGTAAATTTATTTTATTAGGAGAACTTCAGGCTGATCTTGTAAAAGTCCGTTTTTGGTGGCTAAGCATTGTTTGTGTTATATCAACTATAGTGCTTGCAGCAATAGGAATCATACCAATAATAAAGGGCGCTTTGGTGAGTATTGTGGTATTGATGACATTCAGAGTTTTATCTCCGAATGAGGCATATGAATCAATACATTGGCAGGTTATTGTGCTTATTGCATCACTTATTCCTTTGAGTATTGTTATAGAGTCATCTGGTACGGCGGCTTATATTGCAAATTCTATGATCAATTATGTAGATAATTATTCTCAAGCTACGCAGCCTTATATTTTATTTGCTTTGATTTATTTTGTTACAATGGTAATGACTGAGGTTTCCTCCAATACTGCTACCGCTATTATAATGACTCCTATAGTGATTGCTATTACCGGTGAAATGCAGCTTGATTCAAGACCATTTATTTTTGCTGTATGTTTTGCTGCATCTGCTTCATTTAGTACACCTGTTGGATACCAGACAAACTTAATGGTTTATGGACCGGGAGGTTATAAATTCTCTGATTATATTAAGGTTGGAATCCCGCTTGCAGTTACTTTTTGGCTTTTAGCGATATTGATTATACCGCTAATATGGTCATTTTAATTTTTTCTCGCTTAGAATAAAAGAAAATTATATTAATCTATGAGTTACTCACATCAGAGAAAAACACCTCTTAAGTCTTTTCTTAATAATCCAGTTAAATCAATGTGGAATTTGGCTATTCCAATTATGATTGGAATGGGAATCCAGACATTATATACTATTATTGATATGATATTTATTGGGAGACTGGGTGGCGATGCTATTGCTGCTGTTGCATTCAATATGCCTATATTTTTTTTCATAATGGGTCTTTCTTTTGGTCTAGGTAATGGCGTAACTGCATCTATAGCTAGGTTCATTGGAGCTGAGGATAAAGTAAATGCAGATAATTCAGCTGAACATGCATTAGCTTTTGCATTTATTATTAGCACTGTACTTACTCTTTCGGGGTTATTTTACGGAAAACGAATTTTAAGCTTTATGGGTTGCACCAACGAGATTTTACCATTAGCATGGGATTATTTACGTATAAGCTGTTATGGTATATCGTTCGGTGTATTTTCAGGATTTTTCAGATCTATTCTTGCCGGTGAAGGGGAAATGAAATTACCTATGATTGTTGCTGGATTAGGAACAGTATTGAATACCATTCTTGATCCTATTTTTATTTTTTACTTAGACTATGGTGTATCAGGTGCTGCATGGGCAACAACTATAAGTCAAATCATAGTATGGTGCATTTTTGTGTATATGCTTTTTATTAAAGATCAAACATATGTTCAATTTAAGTTAAAAGATTTTACACCATCTTCTTATATAATGTTAGATATTGTTAAAGTAGGGGTTCCGGTTTCAATGTCGATGATTGTTATGGCATTGGGGCAATTAGTATTTAATAGACTATTAGTTAAATTTTCAACCAGTGCTGTTGCGGCATACCAAATAGGAGGAAGAATAGACATGCTGGTCTTTTTGCCAATCTTTGGTATCGCTTCTGCGCTAACAACTATAATTGGAATGTTTTATGGAGCAAATGAAATTGATAAAATTAAGTTTATATCATGGTACGGAATTAAAAGCTCTGTGATAATAACTTCTATTTGTTCAATCTTTTTATTTCTTTTTGCTCCAATTGTAATAAGCGTATTTACATCCGACAGCTATATTCAAGAGATATCTATTTATTACTTAAGAACAATATCCATTTTGTTTCCATTTATTTCTATTGGTTTGACTATTGGAAGAATTTTACAGGGATTAGGGACCGGTATGCCGTCATTAATTATTACCATCATTAGAGTAATTGGTGTTGCTGGTCCATTGGCATATTATTTTACATATGTAATGAATAAGCCAGTAGAATGGATTTGGTACAGTATGTTTATATCTGGTATTTTTGCGACGTTTATTTCAGTAACATGGATTAATTTAGCTTTTAAAAAATTGTCTAAAGCATAAATTTATAAGGAAAAACTAATGAGTGTTTTAAGTATTGATCAAATAAATAAAAGTTTAAAAAAAATAAACCAATGGAAATTCAATGATAATATGATTTCAAGATCATTTAAATTTCCATCTTATATGAGCGGTATCAATTTTGTTGACTCTCTAGCTTTAATATCTGAAAAAGAAAATCATCATCCCGACATTTTAGTTGGATGGTGTGAAGTAAATGTAGCATTTACTTCGCATGATCTCGGCGGAGTTACAGAAAAATGTGTAAAAATGGCTGAGTTGACATCTAAATTATTTGAAGAAAAAAAGCAGAGATGAGATCTGAAATAATAATTGTTTCCACAATATTATTTAATATTGCTTTTTCGCAGAACATATATTTCAATGATAAATCAATGTCGGCAATCAAAATAGATGACGCGCCGGAGATTGATGGAAATGTTATAGATGATCCAGTTTGGAAAAAAATAAATCCAATTACCGGTTTCATTCAACAGGCTCCTGATGAAGGAAAGCCTTCAGTAGAAAAAACAACTGTTAGGATTGCATTTGATGAAAACAATTTTTATTTATCTGCCTTCTGTTTTACTAATCAGCCAGAGAATATAATTATTAATGATACAAGAAGAGATTCTCCACTTGACGATATGGACAGTTTTATATTTATCTTGGATACATTTAATGACAATCAAAATGGTTACGCCTTTGGAACAAATGCTGCTGGTATTGAATATGACGCCCAAATAACAAAAGGAGGAGAGAATATATCTAGAATAGGAAGATTTTCATCAGGAGCAGGTGGAGCTTTTAATATTAATTGGGATGGTTCTTGGACAGTAAAAACCTTGATCAATGACAAGGGGTGGAGTTCAGAGTTTAAAATACCTTTTAAAACCTTGCGGTATAATAGTGAAAGAATCCAGGAGTGGGGTATAAATTTTCAAAGAGTAAATGCATCTATCCAAGAAGTATCGCATTGGAGTTCAATTAATCGGCAGTTCACAGTCCATAGACTAATTTCTGCAGGTACCTTAAAAAATATTAACCCACCAATTTCACAAAATATAAAATTTATTCCTTATGTTTTGACTCAAAGAAATTCTTTTTCAGGAGAACAATCAAAAAAAAATAATTTAAATACTGACGGCGGTTTTGATGGAAAGATTAGTATTGGGTCAGGTTTAAATCTTGATCTGACCTATAACACAGATTTTGCTCAAGCAGAAGCTGACGAACAGCAAATAAATTTGGATCGTTTTAGCTTGTTTTTTCCAGAAAAAAGAGCATTTTTCTTAGAAAATGCGGGTTTATTTTCAGTAGGAGATAATTCGTTTGGTGGTTCAGAAGTATCAATGTTTTTTAGCAGACGTATTGGTATAGATCAAGATGGCAATCAAGTACCTATCAATGGGGGCGCTCGATTAACCGGAACCATTGCGAACATGAGAATTGGCTTGTTAAATATGAATACAAAATCTGTAGGCGATACTCCTTCAAATGAATACCAGATACTCCGATTAAAGAAGGAGCTTCCAAATAGATCACATATTGGTGCAATTGTTACAAACTTGGTAAAATTGGGCAATGAAAAGTATTCAAATGAAGTAATAGGTATTGATGCTAAATGGGGGATAGGTGAGGTAAGTCAAATTGATGGATACACTGCAATATCAAAAACGCCATTACTTGATAGAAATAAAGCTTATGCCTTTAGGTTACAAGCCTCTTCAACAGGAAAGAAATTTTCAAATGCAATATCTTATACTGAAATTGGAGAAAACTTTAACCCGGAAATGGGATTTTTAAGAAGAAGCGGTGGTTATAGAAAATGGTATGGAAGAATATTCACTAGATTTAGACCAGAGAACTCTTTGGGAATACTAGAGCTAAGACCTCACATAAATTATGATGGCTATTGGAGGCTTGATGGCTTTCATCAGACGGGAAAATTACATGTAGATAATCATCTTGAATTTAGGTCTGGTTACGAAGTTCATACTGGTGTGAATTTTAAAAAAGAAGGACTCATTGAAAACTTTGAAATTTTTCCCAAAAAAAATATTATTGTACCAGAATCAACATATGATCATGTTGAAGTGCAAATCTATTTTACCACTCCGCCAACTTCTAAATTTAGTTTTAGTGTTATGAATTACATTGGGGGATTTTTTGGTGGGGATAGAGTAAGCTCATCCCCAAGAATTAAAATAAGATTTGGTGATAAATTTAACTCGGAGTTTGGTTACAATTATAACGATGTGAGATTGCCTGGCGGTAACTTCAATACCTATTTATCTCGATCTAGATTGACCTATTCATTTAATCCTAAAATGTATATTCAAGCTTTAATACAGTATAACAATCAGTCAAATGAAAGTTTTATAAATTGGAGATTCATTTTACAGAGAACAGCAGCTTCAGGATTTTATCTTGTCTATAATCAAATGGAGGATTATGACGGAATTCCAACCAATCGAAGTAATTCTCTTATATTAAAATATAGCCATCTGTTTGATTTTTAGTTTTAAAAAATCTATAGAGAACTTTAGCTAATGCACTATTTGTTTATCACCACAATATTGTGGTCTTTCTCTTTCAGTCTAATTGGTAATTTTATTGCTGTAGAAATGAATTCATGGACCCTTGCTTTTTTAAGATCTCTTGTTGCGTGTATTTTTTTTGCTCCATGGATTAATTTTAAAATCCCTTTCGATTATGTTATTAAGATGATAATTATTGGGGCATTACAAATTGGTATTATGTATTTGCTTTATCTGAATTCGTTTAATTATGCATCTGTTCAAAAAATACTTTTATTTACCATTACTACACCATTTTATGTATTTGTGATTTCTCAGCTATTTAAAGGTGAATTCAAGCTAACCAGTATCTCTATTATCATTATATCAATCATAGGTGGTTTTATAATTAGAATGACATCTTTTGATATTGCTGACTTGACGGCACTTCTTTTGGTGCAAGCTGCAAATATTTGTTTTGCCTCAGGGCAGGTTTTTTATAGAAGATTGAAGAGATATAATAAAAACAATGTAAATATTAATACTGATTTTGCGTTTTTTTTCATAGGTGCAACATTCATCACATTATTAGGGCTGATGGCTTCCCCTTATAATTATAGTAATCCTAAAACTATTGAACAATGGTTATTAATATTGTGGTTAGGTGGAGGTGCATCAGGAGTTGGATATTATTTGTGGAACTATGGTTCAACCAAAGTGAAAGTTGAAACTTTAGCGACTATGAACAATTTAGTTATCCCATTAGGGTTATTTGTAGATATTATTTTTTTCTCAGGAAACCATGACTTTCAAACTTTAATAATCGGCACCCTGATAATCATATCTTCAATAGCTGCTTCTTTAAAGTATACTAGTAATTAAATTTTTATAAAAATTTTCTTTTTATACATCCAAAATAGAATGGCCCAAAAAATAATCAAATGAAATAAAGCGAAGAGCAGAGACCCATTGATATTTCCTGCTAATGGCATAAATATTGTTTGGTAAAAGTATGAATATCCAGATATTAGCTCGCCATTTAAAGCGAATTTAATTTTTAACATTGTTTTTGCCCAGATTCCGGATAGCGCGAATATGAAAATGGAGTTTGAACCAAAAACTACAAATGGAAATGTCCATTTTTTATATTCTAATACGTCAATAATCCATATCATCAAGGATATAACAATGGTTCCAATACCTGCAGTATATAAAACATAGGAGCTTGTCCAAAGTTGTTTATTAATTGGGAAAAAAACGCTCCAAATCCATCCAACAATCACCATCAATGATCCAAATATTAACATCCTTTTGCAGTTTTCTTTATGATCTTTTGCGGTTTTAATCATAGTTCCTACCAGAAATCCGATAATTACCGTTACTGATGAGGGTAGAGTGCTTAGGAGTCCTTCGGGATCGAATTGGATACCTGTACCACTATATAAATGCTTTTCCCCTAAAATTATCTTATCAATAGCCAGAACCAAATTAGAGTTTAGAGCGTATGGGTCAACACTGTTTAAATATCCATACGTGTACAATAAAAACCAATAACCAATTAATATAATAAAGGAAATCTGAAAAAGACTTTTAATATTTGAACGAATTATGATGAAAGAAGCAATAAAGTATGCCAGCGCTATTCTTTGCAAAACTCCAAGGATTCTAAATGATGACCAGTCCCAGTCTTGCCTTATAAATGGAAAGGCGTTAATAATGAGACCAATTGAAAAAATAGATATTGATCTAATAATAATTTTATTGAAGAGAGGACCGGTTCTACATAGATCGTATCTATCGAATGAAAAGCTCATAGAGATCCCAACTATGAATAGAAAAAAAGGGAAAACTAAATCCGTTAATGTACAGCCGTGCCATTGAGCATGTCTCAAGGGGGCATATACATGTGCCCATGTTCCAGGGTTATTTACGACAATCATCAGTGCAATAGTTGCACCGCGGAAAGTATCAAGAGCTAAAATTCTATTTATTTTTGACATATATCAATTTTTTTTCAATCCAAAACTTGACTCAATCGTGAGGAATTTTATCAAGATCAATCCTGGAATAGTTGATAACATAACCCAACAGAAGAAATTAAAGTAACCAAAATTTTCTTGCAAAAAACCACTAAACATACCTGGTATCATCATCCCAAGCGCCATGATACCTGTACAAATTGCATAATGGGAGGTTTTGTTCTCGCCATCTGATATCATCATCATGAAAAGTAAGTATGCTGTAAAACCGAACCCATATCCAAATTGCTCCACTGATACAAGAAAGCCTATCAATGTTAAATTAGTAGGTTGAGAATACGCCATATAAACATATACCAAATCTGGAAGTTTCATTGCTAGAGCCATCCATAGAATCCAAAATTTTAATCCGTTCTTAGCTATAGAGATTCCACCTGCAATTCCACCAAGAGTGAGCATCATAACGCCTAAAGTTCCATAGATAAATCCATATTCAGAAGTTGACAAGTTAAGACCTCCTGTTTCGTAGGAGCTTAACATAAAAAGAGGCGCTATCTTTACTAATTGCGCTTCTCCAAATCTATAAAGAAGTATAAACAATATTGTTAATATAATTTGAGGTTTACTGAAATAATCTTTAACAACTTCAAAGTATTTAAAGCCTGTCTCCTTAAAAGTTTTTCTTGAGCTTTTCTTATCTTTGAGCGGAAATGGGAGAATTAACCTATGGTAAAGTGCAAGAATAATGAATAAAGCTGATAGTGTCGCAAAAATAATGGTCCAAGCAAGCTTGGTGTCATCATAAAAATTCTCAAGTTGTCCTGCAAATATAATTAATAACCCTTGGCTGAATAAAATAGCAAATCGATAAAAAGAATTACGAATTCCAATAAACCATGACTGATCGTGATCTGATAAACCAAGCATATAAAATCCGTCTGCTGCAATATCATGAGTAGATGAACTAAATGCCATAAGCCAAAAGAATGCTAGTGTATATTGAAATGTTCTTTCTGTGGGGATAGCCAAGGCCACACCTGCTAAACTAGCGCCAATTATAAGCTGAGTTATTATAATCCAATATCTTTTGGTTTTTATTATGTCAACAAACGGGCTCCAAAGTGGTTTTATTACCCAAGGTAAATATAGCCAACTTGTATACAATGCAATTTCTGAGTTAGAAATATCAATTTTTTTATAAAGAACTACTGATACTATCATTACAAACGCGTACGGAAGACCCTCGGCAAAATATAGGGAAGGTACCCATGCCCAGATTCTGGATTTTGATTGATTTTTCAAGAACTATAGATCTTTTTGACTTCTGTTTTAGGAAAATAATGATTAAGTATTTCCAGGAAATTTTTATTTAAAAAAGACATACCGAGAGCTCCAATCTGACATAGTCCAACGCCATGTCCCCAGCCTTTACCATATAGTGTGTACTTTTCTTTATCCTTTATAATTGTGAAAGCAGAGCTATAAAGAAATGATCGTGAAAGCAGATCTCTTATTTTGTATTCAGAATTTATAATTATGCTCTTATCTTTATTGGCTTTATCTCTATAAATAACATTTAGCTGATAAACTCTTCCTGAAGGTCCAGCTTTCAAAATTTGTAAATCAATTATTATTTCTACCTCGATATTATATTTTAATTTTAAATGTTGAACAACATAAGAAGTATCAACTTCAAACTGCCATCGATAGTATTCGCTGTCTTCATCAACCGAGCCGATATAATTAGATATAGAAATATCTTTAAAATAATTTGGATTACAATAATTCTCTCCATGATCATTGCAATCTTTAATCGATTTTAAATAAGGAATTGATTTATTCTCCCATACGTTCTCAAAATTTTCAGTTATTCCACCGCATGATTTGGAATATCTTGTATCACAGATCTCATTATTAAATGTTAAAACCTTGCCATAAGAATTATCTGCAGCCTCAATTGACTTAGGTGTGCAATTGTTAAACCCTTGATAGCGCTGACAGCAGTCATCGTTGCATACATCAAAATTTAATGATTTATGTTTTTGTTCTGCATTAGCGAGAATCCATGATCTCGCTACAATAGTTTGAGCGATCAAAAATTCTTTTGGACACTCTTGGCTCATTTCAGAAGTAGCAACGCATTTTAAATAATCTTCTAGACGTACTTCATTTGTTGCGATCAACTTATCTTCCCATAGCCTAAAATGAAGTTTACCCCAGTATTTTACGTCTATTTTCTTTTGCCAATGAAATCCTCTCCCAGCAGTAATATTTTTTAATGTTACAAAAGTATTTTTAGAGGAGATAATAGGTTTAATCGTTATATTTTTCGAATGACATTCAAGCTCTTTCAATATCAAGGTGTTGTCATTTCTTACGATGGAAAGATCGCTCTTATTTTTGCATGAAGGAAATATTTTTTCTAATGTTTCGATTTCAAAATAATCACAATCAGACAGAGCTATATCTACTTGAGACATGTCGTCTTGGGGCAAGATTATGCCAACTTTTATTGAAGGCTCTTTTGAAATTTGATTATGGTTTCTCATTTTGCAACCAAGCTTTTGCACCAAGCCCTATGATTGGAGACTCACGTAATTTTGATAAAATGATTTTATCATCGATATTTTTTGAAGTGAAACATTCATCTAATAGACCGCCTTGTTCATTACAGCGCTTTAAAAATATACTCTTAGCTTCGTTAAGCATTTTTTTTCCTAAAATTGAACCAAGATACTGTGCCAATCTTTGACCGATTACTATTTTATCAATGATGAGTCCTAAATAAGAATGCGAACTTGACAAGTTTCTATCAATCTTAAAATTATGTGCCCAGCCAGAATAGATAGTTTGAACTCTTTCAAAAAATAGCAATCCTAAATTTTCAGTTATTTCATCTCTCGAATTTTTTTCTTCATTAATTCCGCTCATTGAAATTAAGGATTCGAGCGAAGTTCCGTTATTCAATTTAAGCTCCCAACATCTTGCTATCCAGTTTGTTACTTTTTCAAAAGAACAAATTTGATTTTTCAACTTTAGGCCGTCAGCAATTCCAGTTCCCCCTCCTATATAGTAAGCATTATTAATTTTCCTGAAAGATCCATTTGGTGCATATTCTTCCCCCCAAACGCACATTTCAGCATCGCTTTGAAGATTCATTATCTTTATAGATTTACCGAAATGATCTGAAATTTTTTGATGTAATTTTGGAATTCTTGGTCCATTAGCCATAATATCTATGCCTCGATTATTATTAGTTTTAATACCTGGCATTCCTATTGAAATTAATGTGCTATCTTTTGTCATCAACTTTTCAATAATCGAAATAATCGTATTTACATAAACTTTGCCCTGTTGTATTTCATCTGCAGATAGAGGACTTTTGTCTTTCTGCATTTGTATATCACTAGGTTGAAAATTATAATTGTAACCCTTTTGATCATTATAGTACTCTTCAATTACCTCACCATCTATTTTAAATGTCTTGCTATCAATTTTAGTCACAACTGCCCCAGCAACTTTAGAAGCTCCACCATCAATACCTATAACTCTCATTTTAGTCCGATCTTGTTTCTTAAAGTGGTAATTCGCTCGTTGGCTCTTTGTAACATTGAAATTTGCACTCTCTCTTCATTTATTAACTCTAAAACTGAACGATGGATTCTTTTTACAATACTTGCGTCATAAACCATATTATTACCAAAACAAAATATGTCAACGCCAGCGTTAATCATTAACTCAATCAATTTTTTTAACGAATATTTTTTTGAAAGCGCTTTCATTTGAGGATCATCACTAATAACTACACCCTTGAAATTTAATTTTTTGCGAAGAAGACCATCTACAATCTTTTTTGAAATTGTTGCAGGATACTTAGCATCTAGATTTTTATTAAACAAGTGTGATGTCATAACGGCTAAGATATCATTAGATTCGATAAGGTTTTTGTAGGGTATTAATTCTTCTTTGGACCATGAATTAGTTACATCAACCCAACCTTCATGAGTATCGCCGATTGAGCTCCCTTGCCCTGGAAAGTGTTTTCCTACAGCAATTACGTTGTTTTCATGATGACAGTTCATTATTATTTTTGCGTGATCTGTTACAGTTTTTGGATTTGATGAGATCGCGCGTTCTTTTGCAGTAACAATATTGTCTTGTGATATATTAAGATCAAGTACCGGTGAAAAGTTTAAATTAATACCGCATTCTTTTAATGTTTGTATTGTTCGATTTGACTCTGCTGCTGTTCTTTCAAGGTCATTAATATTTCCAATTTCTGCCATGGTTATTGAATCTTTAAAACCATAATCCTTTTTCAATCTATTTACCTTACCTCC
>CEWJ01098572.1_pt1 | contig 11947 bp, 9 predicted proteins | sample 350291 | NCBI WGS metagenome assembly CEWJ01 (sample SAMEA2622923, study PRJEB7988) | marine metagenome | isolation source: saline water (ENVO:00002010), including | reverse complement strand
CGTGGCTGGTCAATCTCGGTACCCTTTTCCTTTGCCGTGTGGTAAGCCAGTAATTGAACTGGCAAGGAATAAAGAATGGGAGTTAACATCGGATGAACTTGTGGCATCCTAAAAATCCATGTCGCGGCTTCATGCAACTTTTCAATGCCTTTATCATCTGAAAGCAAAACCACTCGGGCTCCCCTGGCAAGAGCTTCCTTAAGATTAGATGATGTCTTTTCAAACCACTCGTCATGCGGGGCGACCATTACAACGGGAACTCCCCTCTCTAATAGTGCGATTGGTCCGTGTTTCATTTCGCCGGCCGCATATCCTTCGGCATGTATATAGCTAATTTCCTTGAGCTTTAAAGCGCCTTCGAGGGCAATAGGAAAATTTACTCCTCTCCCTAAATAAATAACATCTCTCGACAAAGCTAGCTCACTGCTGACACCTTTCCAATTTAGTTCGTCAGACAAGACTTTCGCCAACAAACTTGGCAAATTCGTGAGATTATCAATTATTTCTCGAGCCTCTTTATTAGACAACACACCGCGCAGCTCACCCCAATACACTGCTGTAGTCAATAATGTAATCAGCTGTGTTGTAAAAGCCTTAGTCGAAGCAACAGATATTTCTGGCCCTGCCAAGGTTTTTAGCACAGTATCCGACTCACGTGCTATCGTGCTTTCGGGAACATTGACTAAGCTAATAATATTTTGCCCGTTTTCTTTAGCGTAACGTTGCGCCATTAAAGTGTCCAAGCTTTCGCCAGATTGAGAAATAAAAAGTGCTGCGCCGTGCTTAATTAATACCGGGTTCCTGTATCGAAACTCGGAAGCGATATCTACTTCGGTCGGAATTCGAGCCAAGTTTTCGAACCAATATTTGGCCACCATGCCAGCATAAAAACTAGTCCCAGCAGCAACTATCGTGAGTTTTGGCAACTCCAACGGGCAAAATTTAAATTTGGGTAAAGTAATTTTTCCGGTTGTTGGACTACAATATGATGCAAATGTGTATCCAATAGCTTCCGGTTGCTCATGGATCTCTTTTTCCATGTAATGACTGTATTTTCCTTTATTGGGTGTTTTATTTGAGGCATCTGAAATTATCGTTGGTCTTTCTACAATTTCATTCTTAAAATTAAAAATCTCCGCTTCATCTTTTGTGATTATTGCCCAATCACCGTCTTCTAAATAACTAATCTTTCTAGACAAATGTGCTAGTGCCAATGCGTCTGATCCCAAAAACATTTCGCCATCGCCGTGGGCAATAGCGAGTGGAGAATATTTTCGAGCGGCTAGTAATTGGTCTGGATGCTGAGCCATCATAATGAGCAACGCAAATGCGCCCTGTATTTTCGAAAGTAGCGCTCGCATCATATCTTTTGGCTGCATGCCAGTTTCCAAGTATCCATTAGCCAAATGCGCCACAACCTCGGTATCAGTCTCGGTTTGCATTACAACCCCATTATTAGCCAACTCATCCTTCAACTGCTGGTAGTTCTCTATAATTCCGTTATGAACGACAGCTACCTGACCTGAAATGTGCGGATGTGCATTTTCAATGCTGGGCACTCCATGAGTAGCCCACCGTGTATGCCCAATACCTATGAGGCCTGATACGGGTTGTTTAGCTAACTCTCGCTCTAGATTGCTCAGCTTTCCCTCGGCTCTGCAACGTTCTATTTTTTTATTTTTAATCGCAGAAATACCTGCAGAGTCATAACCCCGGTATTCTAATCGTTTCAAAGACGTCAGAATTCTTTTCGTAACACTTTGAGTACTTATGATGCCTACGATGCCACACATTTTCTATTTTTATTCTTTGGATTGTTTTTTTGCTCGAAAACGAGATGCGCCCCCTGAAACCTGCCGCATTTCGGTTCGAGTGAGTGCAATTGCATTTTCTGGTACCGTTTTTGTAATTGTGCTTCCAGCACCAACTATCGCACTATCACCGACTTCAACAGGTGCAACCAATGCCACATTCGAACCTATAAATGTGTTTGACCCAATTTTAGTAGTATACTTACGAACTCCATCATAATTACATGTTATAGTTCCTGCTCCAATATTGGTTGCGGCTCCAATCTCTGCATCACCAACATAGGATAAATGATTAACTTTTGATCCCTCACCAATTTGCGATTTTTTTACTTCGACAAAATTTCCTATGCGAACGTCATTACTAATGTCGGTTCCCTCTCTTAACCGAGCGTACGGTCCAATGATAGAGCCATTGCCTACTTTCGCTCCTTCTATATGAGAAAAGCTCTTTATTTCACAATTTTCCCCGATATGTACACCCTTACCAAAAACGACGTGTGGATATACAGTAGAGTCACGCCCAATTTTTGTATCATACGATAAAAATACGGTTTCGGGAGCGAGAAAGCTTACACCGTCTGACATCATCTGCGATCTTAACCTAGATTGCACGATGTTTTCTGCTCTGGCTAAGTCTTGTTGGGTATCTATTCCTAGTGCTTCGGACTCATCACCTTCAACTACACTTACATAACCTCCATCTTGATTTGAAATTTCTACTATATCGGTTAGATAGTATTCGCCCTTTGAATTATTTGCCTCTAAACAATTCAAAAAACTGGGAAGCTTTTTACCGTCAATTGCCATAGCGCCACCATTGTATAGCTCTATAAATTGATTTATGTCTTCTGCTTCAGTGGCCTCGACAATTTTTTGTAATCCACCCTGAGAATTTTGTAATAACCTGCCATACGTGTTCGGTGTTGGTGCTTTAAAACCAAACACGACAACATCCGGAGGATCTTCAATATTACGGGCGTTCGTAATTTTCTTAAGAGTCCCGCTTCCAATAAGAGGGTCCGCTCCAAATGCAATCAAAACAGTTCCATCAAATTCACCTAATGCCCCAACTGCAGCCTTTACAGCATCACCGGTCCCCAGAGCTTTAGCTTGATAGACGACATGGCAACTATCTAGCACTGACTTCACTTCCTGTTGTTCAGGAGAGAGTACAACGATAATATCTTTTGGCTTGAGTTCCCTGACAGACGATAATACATGCGAAATTAGCGGCAAACCAGCCAAGTCATGCAAAACTTTTGGCCTGCTGGAATTCATCCTAGTACCCTTGCCGGCGGCAAGGATTATGACAGCTAGCGCTTTTGACATATTTTCAGTAACTTATACTTGTAGCGAAATGACCACTCTACAAAAATGACACATCCGTCTCACATCAGGAAATAAATATTTATTACTAAATCTTACAATTTGGTGAAAACTATTTTGATTTTTAACTTCACAGTGATTTATACAAAAATCTTCGATCCACTAACAATTATGCGCACTTAAAATAAAAATGCAAAATAAGGATACTATCATTTTTGATCTTGATGGCACGCTTGTCGACAGCGCTCCAGACCTACATGCTTGCGCGAATCGACTTTTGAGAAGGTATCGCCAACCCACAATTTCGCTAAAACAAAGTCAAAGTTTTATTGGGGACGGTGTTCGACAATTTGTTAAATCTGCCTGGCTTCAATCAAATAAGGAGATAGATGAAGGCCAATTAACAAAGCTACAAGATGAATTTTTATTAGATTACCAAAATCAACCAGCAGAGCTGAGTGATACTTATCCGGGCGTGCGGAAAACTTTAGATCAACTATCTCATCTTGGGTACAAAATGGCAGTCTGCACAAACAAACCGCAAGTCGCAGCTGAAACTCTTCTGAAAAATCTTGGTTTAAAAAATTATTTTTTGCAAATAGCTGGCGGAGATTTCTATAGTGTGAAAAAACCTAACAAATTACACTTGTTAAACTTATTAGACGATCTGGGCAAATCCGCGTCCTCGGCGGTCATGATTGGCGACAATGAGCACGACGCCCACACAGCAGAAGCTGCAAAGACGACGTTTATTATATGCACCTATGGTTATGCCCGAATTCCTCTGAAAGATATTCATTTTGATTTTAAAATAGACACGTTTAGTGATCTGCTCCAACTCTCGTTTTTTAAAAAATAATTCGATTAAGTTCTATTTCCTCGTCTCATGAAATTTCCTTGACATTTGGGAATACCTCCTCGGCCATTAAATGCATGCAGTCGGTTGCAACCGACGCTTCCATACCAGCCCACTCCATAGAAAAAATAAAGTGGTTCACGCCTAATTTTCTTTTAATGGTTAAAATTTGATCAGAAACTTCCGCTGGGGATCCAATTAAGAATCTATCACCAACCAATTCATAAAAGTCTCCATCTAAGCTCTCTCCATCAGGAAGTTGATCGCTTTGACCTGTCCCATGATACGATTGATATTTTTTTGCCAAGAATGGAGCAGCTAGTTTGATAGCTTCTTCGCGTGTTGGAGCAACAAAAGCTTCACGCCTAATCGGAAACTCTCGTGGAAACGGCTTGTCAAATTTTTCCAATTCTTTTTTGTAAACGTCTACCTGCTTAGCAAGTGTCTCAATGGTAGTGTGTGGATTGATGTACCAACAATCTCCAAATTCTGCCGCTCGCGAAATAGCAATATTAGCGTTAGCACCAATCCAAATGGGAGGATTCGGCTTTTGAATAGGCTTTGGCCAACAAACAGCGTTATCTAGTTCAAAGTGGGTGCCCTTCATTACTACGCTATCCTCCGACCAGAGTCGCTTAATAGCTATGAGGTTTTCATTTGCCCTTGCGCCACGCTCTTTTTGTGTTGTGCCGAAAGCATTGAATTCAACTTCCCTGTAACCAATGCCAACACCAAAAATAAGCCTTCCGTTGGATAAAATGTCTAAAGTTGCCAGTTGTTCGGCTAAATCGAGGGGTTTGTGAAGTGGTAAAATAATGATACCAGCATTCAACCTTGCCCGTTTGACTTCACCAGACAATCTCGCAAGAAGGGGAATTTGCTGTAAGGCTTGATAATCTGGTGTTGAATAGTGGGAGCCCTTAGTTATTGAATCGTACCCAAGACGGTCAGCCAATCGGGCTTGTTCCAAAAGTTCTTCAGCCATATGCGCCATATCTACGCCAAACGGATATTGCCCTCTTAACATTACACCAATATCAATTGACATTTCGCCTCCAAATAAAACCAAATTTTTAACTGCCCAAGAAGAAGATAATGTTAAAGTTCCATTTCGAGGCAACGTCTCTCCTGAGTTTTTCTTGCAACAAATACACTACTTAAGGTGTATACGATTAAGGTGATTTGGGTAACCTTTTCTCTACTAATCTCGCCCAGTAACTAGCACCAACCGCGATCGTTTCATCATTGAAGTCATACTCTGGATGGTGTAGACCCGCGGTATCGCCGTTGCCCGTCCAAATGTAGCAACCTGGCTTCTTCTGTAACATATAGGAAAAGTCTTCAGCGCCCATCGAAGGTGCTGGCTGTAAATCAACAGCCTCATCAGAACCTGCTATCTCTCGTGCTACTTCAGCACAAAACCCTGAAGGCTGCTTAGCATTTACAGTAGCTGGATAGCCTGTGTGATAGAGGAGATCCGCTTTTGCTCCAAATGTTGATGCAACTCCCTCTACGATTCGCCTGAGCCGCTCTGGAAGCGTTTCTTGTATTTTAGGATCTAGAACTCGGCATGTCCCTCTGAGTAAAATTTCATCAGGAATGATATTAAATGCTTCACCTGCATGAAATTGTGTAACACTTACCACGAGGGATTTTTGGGGATCTATATTTCTGCTTGTAATAGTTTGCAGAGCCAAAACCATATGAGACCCAACGACTACCGGATCTACTCCCTGATGCGGCATTGCCGCGTGCGAGCCCCTTCCTTTAACAAAAACCTCAAAATTATCCCTAGCGGCCATAATAGCCCCAGGACAAACTGCAAATTCTCCAACTTTGATACCCGGGATATTGTGCATTCCATACACTTCATCGACTGGGAACAAATCAAACAAACCTTCGGCAATCATCTTTTCACCACCGCCCTTACCCTCTTCGGCAGGTTGAAATATAAACTGCACCGTGCCCTCAAAATTTTTCGTTTCAGCTAGATATTTTGCTGCGCCCAAAAGCATCGTCGTATGGCCATCATGGCCACAAGCGTGCATAACGCCAGGATTTTTTGACGTATACTCAGATTTGGAACGCTCCAAGATCGGCAGAGCATCCATGTCTGCCCTCAAACCAATTTTAGGTCCATTTCCGGAGCCAACCGTTAGCGTGGCAACTACCCCTGTACCGGCTAATCCTCTATTTACTTCAAGGCCCATTTGATTGAGCTTTTCAGCAACAAATTCAGCCGTTTTGTGCTCTTCAAAACCTAATTCAGGAAAGCTATGTAAGTGATGACGCCACTCAATTAATTCCGATTCGAATTCTGCTATCCTGTTTACAATTGGCATCGCTAAACGGCCCCGTCTTTTAAATCAGCTGTTATCCTTTTGAAGTTCTTCCCAACGTTTATTTGATAAATCGAAAAGTCCAACATTTTTTTCTACATCGTAAGGCGCTTCCTTATACGTTTCCGGATCCCATTCGCTTCGAGGTGCTCCAAAAAAATCCCCCCCGTAAACGTGCAACGCACTAGTCAATTTCGAAAGTGGGTTATAGACACCGTGGATCGCCGTCTCGTCTAAAAAACTACAGTCCTTAGCTTCCATTACTTTTAGTCCCAATTTTGTTAGACCATCATCGGGAGAGCGCCTGTAGAATGTGTTTTCTTCTCTTCCATCGTAGATGCCTATCACAGCCCACATATTATGGTCATGGGGCATTAAGGACATTTCTGGACCCCATATCAAATTTAAGACCGTTAGATCATCCGATCTATGCAGCGTGTTTACACCCGCACGCTCTGGCTCTCCAATTGCCTTCATGAGACTAATGGGGTCCGCCACTTCACGAGCGACTATCTCTCTTACCGCACGTTGCGGGTCTGTTTCTTTCATCGCCCGCCGGCAATCCAAGCAAAATTGTTCTAATTCAAACAAATTCTCACTCCTCAGTGTCATTTTGAAATGTTTTCGGTTGATGTTGTCAGACTAAAACCTAAACACGTTATGTTACAATCTATTTATCTATTAATTGCCTGATGTTTTTTACGCCATAATGCATCTCTGCCCCCTCTTCACTGATATATCCATCTAACACATCTTCCTTAATCGCATTTGCGTCGCGCTCAGACGGATTTCCAAACCCACCTGAGCCTGGTACTCTAAGGTGAATTTGGCCACCGTTAGGCACGTCAAAGCCACCTTTTCCGGGTGCGGTGCCTATATCACCGTTGGGGGCCTCTGTCCAAATTTTTGCTGCAAGTCCAGGTTTCCCACCCGAAAGTCCAAAAGGGGCCGATTTAGTTCGCTCTAAGCAAGATGATGCTCTCGCTTTGTGATCTAAGACAGTCCAGGTTCGACGTGCTCCCAAACCACCTCTAAAGCGCCCAGCTCCTCCACTATCAGTAACGAGAACATACTCATCTACCCTTACGGGAAAACTCATTTCTAGCACCTCAATCGGCGTATTCATTGTGTTAGATATACCACTGGCAATTGCATTGATGCCATCTTTATTGGGACGTGCTCCAAACCCACCCTTTATGGTTTCATAACTTACGTACCGTTGTTTATTTCTTGGGTCTTCTCCTCCAAATGTAACCACTGCCGAAGTACCTTGACTACATGCCATTGTGTTGTTGGGCCAGAACTCCGCTACGGCCCCAAAGGTCATATCACAAACACGGTGAGAAATTTCATGATTGGCGTACACGACCGGCGACGGGAATTGGGCGTTCAGAACGCACCCTTCTGGAGCGGTAACACTTATTGTCCTCCAGCAGCCCGAGTTAGGCGGGATCAAACCGTCAGGATCTATTACAGTCTTTAAAGCACAGAAAACACCAGAAGCGGTAACTGAAAGAGGTGCATTCATAGGCCCAGATACAGCATCATCTGTACCGGAAAAATCCACTGTTATAGTTTCCCCTTTTTTTTCAACTGTCATCCGAATTAAAAATGTCTGGTCTTCGGTCTCACCTTCTTCAATAATCCCATCCCCATCACAAAAATCTTCAAATGTTGACTTTCCATCAGGGAGTCGAGCCAAAAGTGTCCGCATCATTTTCTCTGAATAATCCAAGACCTCAGCCATCGTCGAAACTAAAACATCGACACCATATTTATCCGCTAGCGCGCCAAGGCGTTCTGTTGCTCTCCGATTAGCGGCAATCTGCGCACCTAGATCTCCCCTTCGCTCATCTGGTGTTCTCACATTGGCAAAAATTATTGCGTCAACGTCTTTGTTAAGCACTCCTCTTGAATAGAGTTTTACGGGCGGTAGTCTAAGACCTTCACCATATATTTCCGTAACGGCGCCGTAACTCCCGGGAGAGGCACTGCCTACGTCAGGCCAGTGGGCTCTGATGCAGGCAAATCCAATCAACTTATCTTTATGAAACGCCGGCGAAACGACGTTTACATCTGGCAAATGGCTTCCACCAAAATATGGGTCATTGTGGATGAAGACATCATTCTCTTCAAAAACATCAAAGGCAGAAACAACAGCCTTAACTGCATCGGGCATCGAGCCAAGATGAATAGGCAGATCGGGGCCTTGAGCAATCATTTGCCCGGATATATCAAAAATGCCGCAGGAATAGTCGCCGGCTACTTTTAATATCGGGGAGTATGCAGTTTTGGCTAACACTACCTTCATCTCTTCCGCTGCAGCGTAGAGACTATTTTTTATTACAACAAAAGTTGCTGGGTCTGAAAAAACCGAATCTTCTCTCGTATCAGTCATTAGATCATACCTCATTTAAGGAAAGCAGAATAAAACCATTAGGGTCCATACAGGCTGTCCAGTCCGGCGGAACTACAAGTGTTGAATCCAATGATTCGATAATAACTGGTCCCTTAATAGTTGTTCCAAGCTGGATAGCTTCTCTGTCAAATATTGATGTCGATATTTTTCCAGATTTTTCGAACCAGACTTCCCTGGTCCGTTTTTTTATTCCGATCGTAGCCTCGGTTTTAAAGCGCTGTCGTATCTTTAATTCGGGAAGTTTTGCTGTCGCAGAAAGCCGCAGTGTAACTATTTGTATACGCTCCTCTTTATTCGCATGCCCATAGGTGATCGCATGCTTTTCATGAAAAGATCCTGCCAAATCAGGAAAATTAGACGGCGTAACTGGGTTGGAAACGTCGACATTTAATTCATAGGCCTGTCGAACGTATCGAACATCCATGCTTCTTTTTAAAACCCAATTTTTATCAGGTATGTTAGTTTTGGAAAGCATATCTCTCGCACTTTCCTCCAATTCCCTGTAATTAGCCTCTAAAGCATCTGCTTTCGCATCGTCTAAAATTGTAAAGTAAGTCTTGCCATAATCACGGCTTATATCAGAGCCGATCAAGCCAAGAGCGGAGAACGCGCCAGGTATTGGCGGAACGATAACCTCTTTTATTTGCAATTCCTCTGCAAGTGCCGCAGCGTGCAGAGGGCCAGCACCCCCAAAACAAATTAGAGCAAATTCGCGAGCATCATGTCCCCTCTCCACCGAAACTATTCTAAGCGCTTCACTCATTGAATTATTCACAATTTGAATGATCGACGCGGCTGCCTGATCTATTGAAACCTTTAAAGGATCGGCGATCTTTTCCCTTATGGCTTGCTCTGCTTTTGAAAAATCAATGAAAAGATCTCCCCCCAAAAGGGTGGTTGCGTCCAGTCTCCCAAGAATAAGATTGGCGTCTGTCACTGTAGGGTTTATACCGCCTCTGTCATAACAAACCGGTCCAGGAATGGCCCCCGCGCTTCGGGGGCCTACTCTAAGTGAGCCTGCCGGGTCTACCCACGCGATGCTGCCGCCGCCAGCACTAACCTCAGCCAGATCTATTACAGGTACCCTTATTGGGTGTCCCGTCCCATGCAGCCATCGGCTGCCGCTTCCCTCGCCCCCAACCTCATATTCAGGGGTTGTTTCAATGATACCGTCTTGTATCAAGCTGGCCTTAGCCGTTGTGCCCCCCATGTCGAATGATAATAGTTTTGAACGATCAATTTGTTGGCCCGCAAGCGCTGCTGCAATAACGCCGGCAGCAGGTCCTGACTCAGCAGCCATTGCTGGCATCTTCAAACTTTCCTCAATCTCAAATAATCCACCGCCCGATCCCATAATATATGGTGCCGGAAGCCCCTTACTGGTAATGGCGCCCTTTAAACGTTCCAGATAAGATGAGAGAATTGGCCCAACATAAGCGCAAATTGCAGTGGTGCTTGTACGTTCAAACTCTCTGATTTCTGGCAGCACTTCAGAGGATAAAAAGATTGGAACGCCCGGCAATGCGGCTCGAAGACGCTGTCCAAGCAATGCCTCGTGTTCGTCATTCAGAAAAGAAAAAAGAAGTGAAATTGCAACCGCTTCAACTTTAGCGGCCTTAAGTTTAGCGACTAATTCATCTATTTCATCTTCCGCTAAAGGTATCACCACCTTGCCGTCAGCACCTATTCTTTCAGAAATTTCAAGACGATTGCGGCGCTGCACCAATGTGGAGGGAGGGTCTTGAAATAAGTCATACAGATCTGCTCTAGCAGATCGCCTTAGTTCAAGAACATCTCGGAACCCTCTTGTAGCAATCAAACCAACCTTTGCTCCGTTTTCCTCCAAAATAGCATTTGTTACAACCGTTGTTGCATGTGCCAACAAAGTGACATTATCTGCCTCTATATCAAACTTATTAAGCGCCTGTTCCAAAGCTTTTAGCACTGCCTGGCCAAAATTTCCTGGCGTTGATGAAACTTTTGTAACTCCAATAGTTCCATCTTTTTCATTTACAACTGCAACATCGGTAAATGTCCCTCCGATATCAACGCCGATCCGCCAGCTCATTTTAGCCTCCTTAAAACAGATTCACTTAATTAATTGACATTATCTGAAATTACGAATCAATCCTTTTCGTCCAAAGATAGAAGGCCTTTTTCTGTTAAAAACTTTTCCGCTACCTTTATCGCGTCAAGCGTGGCCGGAATTCCGCAATATGGCACTGTGTGGAGTAATGTTTCTCTGATTTCCTCCACCGAGCAACCATTGTTAATTGCACTTTGCAGATGCAGCGCAAGTTCATGAGGTCTATTTAAAGCCGTTAGCATTGCCAAGCAGAGCATGCTTCTGAATTTTTTCTCTAGGCCGGGACGACTCCAGACCATACCAAAAGCCGCCGTTTCCGAAAATTCTCGCAACGGTCCATTAAAAGAATTTGTACTTCTATCACGTGCTTCAAGATAATCTGCACCTAAAACCTCAGCAAGAAGGTTTCTCCCACTTTCTCTTGTAGACATCTTTAAAAACTCCCCTCAAAGAAGAAAGAATTTTAGTCTGCGCTTTTAATTTGAAAACGTCGACATAGACACTCTTATTTTTTTGATATATTGCCACATCATCAGACATCTGCACTCTGGCGAACAACGAACACTAATATTGTTTATATTTATTTTGAATACCCTCAATAATACTCTCTATTGGTTTGGGACACTTATCAAAAATCTCGACATTTGAAGAATCTTGTAATTTCATGGTAGAAGCAAAGAATACATCGACCGATAATATCAATGGCATCTATTGTATTCTGATCGGGATGCTAGTCGTGACACTGCAAGATTGTACGGTCAAATGGCTAAGTCCCGACTATGCTCTGCACCAAATAATGTTAATTCGAAGTATTATCGCGTTAATAATAATTTTCCTGATCATAAAGTGGGAGGGCGGGTTTCAACTCATTAAAACCCAATATCTTTCCTGGCATTTATTTAGGGCGGGGTTATTAATTTTTGCAAATTTAACACTATTTATGGCTGTTGCTGCCATGCCATATGCAGAGGCAATAGCTATTTTTTTTGTAGCGCCATTATTTATAACGCTTCTATCGATACCAATTTTGGGGGAAAAGGTAGGATTGAGGCGTTGGGCTGCCATTATTATCGGGCTTATAGGCGTGATCTTCATGATCCAGCCTGGCCA
>CEWJ01136938.1_pt1 | contig 11953 bp, 11 predicted proteins | sample 350291 | NCBI WGS metagenome assembly CEWJ01 (sample SAMEA2622923, study PRJEB7988) | marine metagenome | isolation source: saline water (ENVO:00002010), including | reverse complement strand
GAGCAGCCATTCATACCTCAGATATTCGGGGGCGATGAAAATGAGATGGTTTCCACAGTTAGGATGCTTCAAGACCGTGCGGATGTTATTGACATTAACTTTGGATGCCCTGCGCCCAAGGTATGCAGGAACAATGCAGGAGCTGCCCTGTTGAGGGATCCCGATCGAGTAGTACGCCTAGTCCGCTCTTGCATAGAAGCATCCAACATTCCCATTTCTGTAAAGATGAGGCTTGGAACGGGTTCGGGGCCAGACACTGCTCTGGAGATATCGAGGAGATTGGAAAGCGAGGGAGTGATTCGTGTTTGCGTTCATGGCAGAACTTTGAGACAGAGATATTCTGGAACAGCTGATTGGTCCTCAATTCGCCAGATCGTTGATTCGGTTTCAATCCCGGTTATTGCGAATGGGGATGTAATAGACTCAACGACCGCAGTCGACTGCTTGCAGTCCACCGGAGCAGCGGGACTCATGATAGGGAGAGCCGCCATAGGGCGTCCGATGATATTTCATGAGATAAAGCGAGACCTTGGGTGGACCGGTGAAAATCCTCCATGGCATAGTGATGATGCAGTGGTTTCAAGACGTTGGTGCTGGGAACGATATCTGCAAATTTGCTCCGAAGTTTACGGCGTTAAGGGAAGCAAGAATTCCAAGAGGCATGCCGTCTCATTCACTAAGGGTTTACCAGGAGCCTCTTCAATGAGAGTCGCTCTACACAAGACCCAGAACCATGATGATCTCGGAGAAATGGTTTCTGAATATTTACGGGAACTAGAAGAAGATGCAATGCTGGCTTAAGGGACTCATTCGATTAAGGAATCCAAACGTCCCGCCACAGAAGATATTCTGGACAATGTACGTTCAAGTCCACGAAGTACTGATGCCACCACTTCCCCTCCCGTTGCGCCTTTCAATCGATATCCAAGAGGTGCGCGTCCACCAATCGTGTTCAGCAGCACTCTCTGATCAAGAAGTGGTATTTCTTCTAGAGAACTGGATACTTTTTCAATGGTCAAGACCTCCTGTTCAAGACTATCTATCAGCGATTTGCATATGTCATTCGGAAGACGGCCTAACCCCCCCCTTCCAATCAACCAGTCACTTCCTCTGGCACGATATTGACGACTCAAACTCCCGAAAACGTCTATGGGTATCCGTGATTCCACAACCGCTCGCTCAACCATCCCCGCTGCCCGCATTCTATCTAGGATCCGACCAACTCTTGCACGACTCCCTCCGGTCTGTTCCATCATAAGAGAAAGCTCAAGCGGACGATCGGAAGAAACCAGTATGCCCATTACATCTGAATGAAGGGAGTCGTTTGCTCTAGGTCTATCTCCTCCAAAACCGAGATCAGTCACCAATTCCTCTAAAGCATCTTTTTCAGAGGATGGGCCAAGTTCTACGATGTCTATCTTGAATGGCACCGACTCCTCTTCTGCTGGAACTTCCATCCTCGATTGACTATTCATGACTCCATCATGTAGGAGGGAAAGCCGTTGTTTTGCTATTGTAATTGCATTGGCTGAAATCAACTCAAATGCCGTATTGAAGCTACCTCCTCTGAGCATGTACTTCTTGCCTTCGCTACTCCTGACGTCAGAGACAAGTCCAGATTCCCTAATTTTCACTAATTGATGGTGGATTCCAGTTGACGAGATTCCCGTGACGTCTGCAATCTCTGCACTTGTCCATCCCTTCCTCGGTTCCGACATGAAGCATTTACTCACAATCGAATGCATTCCGCCCTGTTCATCAGCTATGCTATTCCCCTCGCCTCTGGACCTAATTAGGGCCATGCTGTCCAGTATCCATGCTAGGAGGATGCTCTTGTCCCGGCTTCCTGCGGGAAGCCCGCTCTCGACAAACCGAACTCTAAGCACATGGGGAACTCAAACTACCGGCCCATCAGTGTTGCCAATCAAAGAGGACCATTCACCCTCGAACACCGACTCTGCCTTGCATATCAATCCAACCATAGTCGACTGTTGGATTCGAAAGGCACGATAGATGACTCTCTAGTTTGATCGCGTCTTCTTGGATTATGCCTCTATTCCTGAGGACTATCACTGCACTGTTCACGGCAGAACGAGATCTACCGAGGGATCTGGCTAGATCGGCCTGACTCCTGAATGAATCATTCTCCACCAAACGACCCACAATCTTTCTCTGGAGATCGGAGAGACCAACGGGCAATATGGACGAAGCTCGAGCGTCACTAGATATCCTGATACCATCCAGAATTTCCAATTGAGCAGGCGGGCCTGCATAATAACAGACCCGACCATTAGTCCTCTGAACAAATACCTCCCCCTCACTCTCCATTCTGTACAGCCGATGACGCAACGTCCCGTTTGCAACTCCAAGCCTTCTTTGAAGCTCTCTGAAATGTATCCCGGGGCTTCGATCTAGTGTAATCATGATCTTATCTCTTAACGGGTGCCCCCAACTGTGTCCAGGAGATCCTTTGAGTATCCCTTGGATACTCAAAATGGGAATTCCGATGACGCCCATTGACACAGAAAAAGCTCTGTTGAACCAACCCGGCTGGAGCACCCTATGAATCAGCGCCATCAACCTTCTCAAATACAAACAACCTATGAAAAGAACGGTCTCTAGCATCAGGTTAGAATACACTTTTTATCCATTCCAATCGCTTCAAGAACGACTCGCTATCAACGCAAGATATCATCTACAGAAGCCCTATGATCGACCCATCTAACAATTCGGTCATAACCTAGAACCGGGCTCATCCCCTCGACTCGATGCCCATCAACCAATCGAACCAGCAAACTCTTCACAAATACCTCACCATCAGTGTACAGCTCACCATCAATCGCTTGAATCTTTGATCCTTGATCTATCCTGAAGTTAGCTGCATGCATATCGTCGATAAAGAGACCAACTCGAGAGAGGTCTTCTTGGAGGTCACTCATTTGAGAATGTACGTCTTGAGGCATATTTTCGGAAACAAATTCGTTTTCTACCCACTGTTGACTGTACCTGTAAGGAGCCCGGACCTCCAATTTTGTTTTAGGCAAGGCTCGAATAAAATCCTGATAGACAATCCTTCTTTTCACACCGATCATCTGGTAAATTAGCATTGCAGAATGAATGATTACCAATACCAATGGGTTCCACTTACCACAAATCTTCGATCCAATTACTGGAACTCTATGTTCGGTGTAATCATTGTGCCCCCACCCGCATCGGAAGAATTGTTTTGTTACCCATCCATCTTTTTCATGAAATATCTCTGTCCACATTCCCTCAGCAATTTTAGTCTGATGACGAAGGTCATCTGCAGGATCATTTGGGTATCTCGGAATCCGTACATTCAAGATACACATGTTGGCTATGAACCAAACCGCAAGCGATCCAACGCTCTGTGTGACGCCATTAGCCGGCATTGCCTGATTGATTAGAATAAACAGGCAACATTCAATCACCGCGATAACAATGATGAGGAACAAAAATATCCAAAGAGTTCCTGCCCAGGTAGCTCTTTGAAAATGAGGCAATACTCCAAATTTGTCAATTAATTTCCTTCTGATTAAATCCGGATTCTTCAAACCTGAAAGTCTAATTTTGGAATTGTCATTTCGAAGAATCAAATCACCAGTCTTCATGATTATACTGATTCCGGGTTCTCGAATCTCTACAGTCGTATTTTCCGGATTGAATTTCTTGGCTCTAAACAAACTACGAGAATGAATTGACCCATCTATTATACGCAATTTCAGTACAAGGATATGGAATACCCCACAAACCAATATTGCAGTACAGAGAGACAATTGAATCAATGTCCGGTCTATCATCAACTCTGAGGATAAAATTCCCAACTCGAAAATTGCAGCCATACAAATAACGTAGGTTTGTAATTTAGTCTGAGAAGAGAAATCAAACCATGAGTAAATCGTTGCGAATACAAACAAAACAAAGGAACCTACGATGCTACAAGTCTCGATGAAGAACCATTTTGATAATATGAAATCTATGAATAGAATTTCCGTAGATAGGAAAATTGGGTTCAATATCCACCCCCATGCCCCTCGCGCGACTAATTGAGAGCCACCCATATATCTCAAACGCCCTACGATTAATGCCACCAGTAACTAATTTTCAAACAACGAAAGAATACAGTAGATCAGAGAATATTCTAAGCACTCTCTACAAGCCCTTTCTCAATTTTCATGTAAGCTATCAGTACGCCCAGTAATCTGCCACATGTTCTACCATGTTCTGTAAGCCGATAAGTCACTCTTATCGGCGGGCCTTCTTCTACTACCCGATCAACAAGCCCGTTCTTCTGACACGCACTCAATTTGTCAGATAGAGTCCTACTACTGATGCCTCTCAACAGAGTACGCATCTCATTAAATCGACGATCACCTGCAATATACAACGCTGCAAGAATCTCAATCGTCCACCTAGAACTAAATATTTCGAAGCATTCAACGGCTGCATCTACTTCCCATTCAATAGCCGTCAAGGGGTCTGAATATTCTTCAAACGTACTTCGAATCATCCCACCTGTCGTTTTCACATCTTCAATGAATTCTAAAATTTTGACAATATCCTGTTGATCCATCTTCTTAGGCCTAAAGTTGCGGTTCATGGTGCGTTCAAAATTATCTAGTGTATAAACAAAACCTCGGTGTTGACATGCAACCTTAATCATTCAAATAGGTATTATCTGAGACGGTGTTGAAATAACACCAAGTTGTATGGAGGAAGTTAGTATGGATGAATGGCTAGAGAGTTGGGCAGAAGAAGCAATTGAGATTGAGAATTTGAGCGAGAACAAGCCTTCTCTATTGGTGATGGCAATTTCTCTATTCAGCAGGAGATGATGATATGAGCCGAAAGGAAATAGTCGATCTTGTTGTTCGCGCCATTGCAGAATACAGAGCACCTGCTTGGATTCAAAGTCCAAGAAGAAAGTACTAGGCACCATCGAAAGAAACTCTTGAGCCCTCGAGGACAGATTTCAAGCCTTTGAGCGCATCATTGGTCGAGAAGATTGCATCTAAACCGTCCAATTCTGCTTGCAGGCCAATTCGGCGATCGTCTCGCGACTTGTCTGCGATTTCAATGAGCTCTGCAGCCATCTTGATAGCTATAGGAGCATTTCTCGAAATCAGTTTAGCCTGTCTGCTCAAGAATTGATTATCTGTGTCAAATGAACCTGATATCATCGATTCCATGCCCATTTGAGTGTACGATGAAAGAATATTTTCTATCCTCTCAGAATTATCCAATCTTGGCGAGTAGGGCTGGCCATATGGTTCAGTAAGCCCATCAGAGGCACGTAATACTGCTTTTTCTATATCAGAAAATGCAACAATTTCCGTAAGATATCCCATGGACATTGAATCTTCTGAACTCATCCAGTTACCTGCTATTATTGCATATCTAGCACATTCTACACCAGCGATTTGCACTGCACGTTGCGTCCCTCCGAGTCCTGGATAGATTCCTATTCCAGTTTCAGGGAATCGGAGCATCGTCTTCGGGGTCCCAATCCTGTGATCACAGCAAAGAGCAAGTTCCAATCCCCCTCCTAGAGCCAAACCAGAAATCACCGCTATGGTAGTCAGCCTAGATGATTGAATGGCATTCAAGATGCGATGTCCTTCTTCTGTGAATTCCTGTATCTCGTTAATTCGATTAGATTCAATCCTGTCAACAAAGAACCTGATGTCTGCACCTGCTACGAATGCCTTTCCTGAACCTCTGAAAACTGCCGTTTTGATTGAATCATTAGATTCTATATCCTTCCATATCTCTCCGAGTTGAGCCATCACTTCTACGTTGAGTGCATTCATCGCTTCCGGGCGATTGAATGTTATTGTTGCAACTTCACCATCCAGATTCAAGTCAAAGAAATCAAATTTGAATGGTTCAGAGCCCTGTTTGGCGAGCAATGATGGGTTTTCTATCGAAGCTAATGATGCGTATTCAGATGCCAGTTTGGAGGCCAAATCAACTCCTATCGAGTTTGCCATTTCAAAAGGGCCATTGGCCCATCTTAACCCTACTTTAGCACCTCTATCGACATCTTCCATTGAGCATATCCCTTCTTCGACAATCTGGGAAGATACGCAGAATATAGTTCCCAATAAGCGCCTCCTAATTTCTTCTGAGACGCTTCGTTCGCAATCCTCGGATCCTGAAAGGTCCCATTCTCTGCCTTCTTTCACTAGTTTACGAAGACAATCCGCACCTGAGAAGCGATCAGTATCCAGTTGGGTAGCCAGGTAATCCGTTGAATGAAGTGCTATTGACGGGCCTGTGAGATTCATAAGAGCAAATGGCCCCATGCCTATCCCGAAAGAGTCTCTAGCAATTGCATCTATCTGAGCAGGGGTCCCGATGCCATCATCATACAGGATGCATGCCTCGTTCAACCATGGCACGAAGAACCGATTAACAACGAATCCAGGCCTGTCTTTGCAAACTATCACAACTTTCCCCATCGCTCTGCAATATTGTACTACGGCTTTAATCGAAGTATCAGAAGTAGATGAAGAGGGTATGACTTCAACCAGTCTGTTCTTTGCGGGGTGGTAGAAGAAGTGCAACCCTATGAAGCGATCAGGACGGTCTGACATCAAGGAAAGTTGCTCTACTGATAATGACGAGGTATTTGTTGCTATGATTGTCTTTTCATTGCACGATGAGGAAAGACCTTCCAATACCGATTTTTTAACATCCAAATCTTCGAAAACCGCCTCTATGACCAAATCTGTCTGTTCCTCTATCGAACCTACGCCTACAGCGCCAGAAACCCTCGAAAGCGTACTTTTCGCAGCCGAATCACTGAGAATCCTCCTCTCGACCGCTTCATCGAGGAAACCCTCGATTGTCTTGATCCCCCTGTCAACAAACTCCCTTTCTCTATCGATCATCTGAACCATGAATCCCTCCTGAGCGGATTTCTGGGCTATACCCGAACCCATGTTGCCCGCTCCTACTACAGCGATACGCTCGATTGGATGCATGACCGGCCGTCCCATGGGTATCTCATGAACCAGTCGCTACAATTTTTTCACAGTAATTGGCAATGCTTAGTAGAAATCATTCATCGCGGATTACATGAGCGTGGACTTGGTCGATGCGCTGGTCATCCTAGCGCATCCCATGGCTGGAATAGCTGCGGCCTATTTCCTGTACAAGCAGTGGAGCTCGATAAAGTCCATTCGCAGAAAATCGAATACTGCCAAGATGTCGAATGAACAGAAAGACGAGATAATGAGCAAACATCAGAACATGGGTAAGAAAGCCCCAGCAATCATCGCATCCGTAATCGCCCTTGCCATTGCAGCTGATATCTATCGCGGCGTTATGATGGATGTACCATTTTCCGAATTAATAAGTTTACACGGCTGGCTCGGAGTCATACTCCTGATTGCGACGATATCGATGAGTAAGTCTGGGAAGTCGATGACAGACTCAAGTTCAGAAGACTACCACAAGAGTCCGCACAGGAATATGCATTCGAAAATCGGGGATGCCATGATGTGGCTCTTAGCATCAATTGTCTTCCTAGGTTTCCTCAGACTTCTGAAGGTATTAGGATAGGACATTTAACGCACATCATTCCTCTTCAAGATGAAGGGGGGATCGATTCGGAAATAGTGCATGGCCGATGAATTCGGCCTGAGATTGAGGATCCAGCTCTAACTCTGAAATCCGTGCTCTTCCAGCCACCTTCCATCGCTCGGCTACCTCAGGATCGCCCGCCTCTTCAATCGCTAAATGCCACGCTATTGGATCATCCCGGGGCAAGAGCCTCCCACAAACTCCATCCACAATCGAGTCTCTAAAACCGCCTTCATCCACAAACAATGCAGGAACTCCGATCGATAGTGCCTCGATGGCTGTGAGGCCAAAAGGCTCGCCATGAGCCATTGAAATAACGGCGCGAGACCTCCTCATAGTAGCGATTAGCTGACTTAAATCAAGATCGCTATAGGCCCATAGTTCCACTTCACAACGCTTGGCATGTTCTTTCAAAGCGTAGAGGTCTTCGTCCGAACCTCTACCTATAACGGCCAGTCCAACTTCTGAATCTTTCAACATGGAGATACATTCCCAAATGCCCTTTACCCAATTGAAACCGCCTATGGTCACCACCCATGGGGGTTCGGGAAGGTCCTCTACCTCTTTCCATGCCCCTTCCTCTCTGTCAGTCTCCTTCTTGGCAAATTCTTTGGAAGATACATTAGGCCGGATGACTCCCGCTTCAGATCCATAGATAGAAAGAAACCTCTCAGCGCTGTATCTCGAGTTAGCAGAAATAACAACATTAGGCGATGCAACCATTTTCTTCACCATTCTCCTGTCAGAGAACTTAGCAAAAGAAAGTGCGATACGAGTAAGAAAAAGCGGTCTTTTGGGCCGACCTCCGACATCAAGATGAAGCACATCCTCATACAAACCTCGATCCGGTTCCAGATAGTGAACATGTACTGATTTAGACGAATCGACTAGGCGTAGTATGCCCATTGAGCCATCTCCGCTGACAAGATGAATCCCATCTACATCGGATATTCTCTCCTTTATTCCGGGGATTGAAGCCCACTGCTGAAATGATCCCCTTTGCTTCCTATGCAAGATTTCGTTAAGCCATCCCCTGGGCACTATCCATGGCTTCTCTGGCTGAAGGAGATCAATGCTAAGATTAGAGCATATCTCTTCAAGCTCATCAGAAGGCCTCAATGTGGCGACTGTAACAATAAAACGTTCACATAAGTCTGGAATTACTCTGATGAGGTCTCGCTCAGCACCACCCATCGGTTCGAAACATCCCTTAGCCACCAGCAGGCTTGGTTTGCTTTCCGCCCCGACCGCCAGTCGAGTCTGCATATGGCTCCCTCTGGTGGATACTTATTGTCGCTTCCGGAGCGTATCCAATCACGTTCCGATCGAAAATCACTTGTTTACGGCATCATTGTACGCCGCTTCAATCTCGTTAGCCACCTTGGGCCAGAGGTACATTTCTGCGAAATTTTGACCATTCTTCGACCATGAATTCCGCTGCTCATCTTCAGCCAGAGACAGGCGCAACATTCCAAGTTTACATTGCATTACACTATCCGGCTGAAATGTGATCCCGAAACCCCCCCCTTCGACAAAATTCCCCAATCCGTTAACATCCGCCATAGCAACTGGAAGCCCAGTCCATGCCCCCTCTAGCAATATTGCAGGCAACCCTTCAAATCGTGAGGGAAGCACAAGGCCCGATGCATTTTTCAGCAGCCATGATTTCTCCTCCTCGTCAACGAGACCTAGGTGATAAAGATCAGATTCAGAAGGTGAATTAGAAGCATCAATCACATCCTGCTCCATGGGTCCAGTTCCTGCAACCACCATCGTATGCCCGTTACGTTCTGTATCATCCATAGAACTCCATGCATCGAGCAAGATGTCAACGCCCTTCTGTTTAGTCAGGCGTGAAAGATAAAGCAAGAACGGTCCTTCAGGAACCCCTTCTGGACGTTTACGGGAATCCTGAGGAGGCTCAAATCCAGTTGGAATTATCCTAATCTCTCCCCTTGCACCCTTCGATCTAAGCAGGCCTTCGAAGTAGGGTCTCAATGCGATAATAATTTCAGAAGAAGAGAGCGTTCTATTGCCTTGAAAAGACCATCTCATTCGCTTGATCAATCTGCCAATAAACGTCGATTTCACGTAGTCGTTATGGTATGTCGTGACAATAGGAATCCCCAACTTAGAAGCCTTCAGAGCCGTCTTCCTAATTAGTATAGGTAACGTATCGTGAAGGTGTACGACATCAAAATCAGACATGTCGAGATTCTTTATCGAAACAACCGGATCAACCCCTCCAAGTACCGAGGTCGCAGGGATACGCACTACAGAAATTCCGTGCCTAGAGAACTCTTTCTCACTATGTTCAGGAACATCTGCACACCAAACCGTAACCTTGTGGCCCTTTGCGACAAGTTCTCTGCCGAGCAACTCGACGTGTCTGTCCCCTCCTCCGACATGCGGCCAGAACCAGACATGGACCAGGAGTATGTTGAGACGACGGGTCACATCCTTAGGACGCCGTCCTAAGTCTTCAATCGTATCCATGATAGTCCAAGGAACGTATGCATAATGAAGCAGCATTACATCAGACGAAGAATCATAATGGTTCAGTGCTCGTCACGTTAGTATGCTCCTAGAGGTGTCGGGTCTGAAGAAGGGATTCGGCACGGGCTCAAGTAGGCTTGAGGTGTTGAAAGGCGTCGATCTCTCTATGAAAAAAGGGGAATTAGTTGCCTTGATGGGCCCCTCTGGTTGTGGCAAGTCAACGCTTCTGAACATCATCGGCGGCCTCCTGAAGGGTGACTCAGGCAGTATCAAAATCAATGCCGATCCTCCGATGAAGTATGGTACGAAATCCCCGAATCAAGTCATCGAAGTTAGGAGAAAGGGCGTGGGCTGGATTTTCCAGGATTTCCATCTTCTTGACCACATTACGTCCTTGGAGAACGTCATACTATCGCTCGAACTAGCAGGCATGAGTTCTGAAGTTGCAGAGCAGAGAGCCATATCAGCCATGGAAAGAGTGGACCTCTCTGAGAGAATGAGATTCATGCCAAATGAATTATCTGGAGGACAGCAGCAGCGTGTTGCCGTCGCGCGGGCCATCGCAGGATCCAGGCCGCTTCTGCTGGCCGATGAACCAACGGGCAATCTCGATGTGAAAGCGGGAGAATCAGTAATCGAATTATTCAAGGAGCTCTGCTCCGATCCCGATGATCCAATTTCTGTGTTGATGGTAACCCATGACCCGCTCTTGGCATCAAAGGCAGATCGGATGCTTCTGATGAGGGATGGCGTCACTGCAAGTTCCGACATAAGGTCTGCATGGGGCGAAGATGCGGGGGTCGAATCATGAGTATGAAGAAACTCGAGGATCAATCCATGGCGGATAAATTATCCGATATCTCATCTGATCTTTCCACGGCAATCCGCAGTGCATGGAGGGGTAGAGAAAGAGGACTTGCAGTATTCGCAGGCGTATTCTTGGCATCCCTCGTGATAACCACTGTTTTTGCTTACGGAGTCGGCCTATCCCAGAGCGCTCTACAGAGAGGGCTTTCTGACGAAGTCTACGATGCGAAAGTCGACTTCAATAGCGAATCTGATTGGACGACCAGAACGAATGATTCGGCTGAATGGTCTGCAGTGTGCGATGAACTTTTGGATAGGGAGGAGATAATTGATTGTGGCTTGGTTTTCGGACGACAGGGAATACGCCTAAGCGGATTCTTCGACAGCGCCTTCGCCATACCGCAGCCCTTGAACGCCGTCGATGCTGCTGGCCCAACCGGAAACTGGGACGGCGTCTCATGGGATTACCCGGAGGCGCTAGAGAACGGCCCGTCCATAAACGGGGGCCGTATTCTGAGAATCGTTGACTCATCACATTTCGATGGGGAGCTTGCTAACAGATACTCCGATCGGATACTTTACGGCTCATGGCCTGAATCAGTCCAACCAGGAATAAACCCGGTCATACTCCCCAGTAAGATAGCTAGCCAAGCGGAGGTGATGGTCAATGACACAATCACATATCTCAATCTCACATATGTGACAGACTCGCAACCGAGTGGAAGCGAACTCACGGATTGCGAGGGGGAGGTGGTCACCAGAGTCATAGATTCGGGCGGCTATCAGTTCTGCAGCGTGACAATGTCGCTCACAAATCTGACAATAGTCGGCGTCTATGAGGAATGGCCATTTACCAATCCTACGCTACTCTTCAACCCAGTAATCGTAGGCGATATGGCACTTTCAGAATCGGACAAGACTGTATTGATGGCCAACGATCATGGCTATCTTGGAGTCGCCATAGATAGAAGCCTCCTCCCGACGTCTTCCACTGATGATGCAGCCGATTGGCTTGAAGATGTCAAGAAAGAATTGGAGGGAG
>CEWJ01026803.1_pt1 | contig 11964 bp, 10 predicted proteins | sample 350291 | NCBI WGS metagenome assembly CEWJ01 (sample SAMEA2622923, study PRJEB7988) | marine metagenome | isolation source: saline water (ENVO:00002010), including | reverse complement strand
GTAGCACTTGATATTCGACTAAAAATTCGTGATGACATTAACATACTTTTACAATGTCTAATCGAAACAATCTCTACTCTTCTCAAAACTGCACAAGAAAATACTAAAACAATAATGCCACTTTACACTCATCTTCAACAAGCTCAAGTTGGGGTATTCTCACATTATTTGCTTTCATATGCTGATTCATTATTCCGTGATCTAGACCGATTCATGTCATTGTATGGCAGAGTGAACCAAAGTCCACTTGGTGCTGGTCCTGTAGGTGGAACAAGTCTTCCTATTGATAGAGACAGTACTGCAAAATTACTTGGATTTTCATCTCTTGTGGAAAATTCAATTGATGCAACAAGTACACGTGACTTTGTAGCAGAATACGTTGCAAACTCTGCAATTATGATGACAAATCTAAGTCGCCTGTCTGAAGATTTCATCATTTGGTCATCAGCTGAATTTTCATTCATAGAACTTTCTGATGATTTTACATCACCATCAAGTGTAATGCCGCAAAAGAAAAATCCAGATATTTTGGAACTAACAAGAGGAAAAACATCCCAAGTCATAGGTTATCTGACATCCATCTTAACTACTACCAAAGGTTTGCCATCTGGATATGGACGAGATTTACAACAAATAAAATCTTCAATATGGTCAACATCAAAAACATCAATCACTGCATTAATTATAATAAAATCAATGTTATCTGATCTTACAGTAAATCAAGAAAAAATGCAAAAAGCAACAGAAGAAGGATTTCTTGTTGCATTAGATCTTGCTGAAAATCTAGTTCTTGAAAAAATTCCATTTCGTACGGCACACAACATTGTTGGAAATTTAGTCCAATTATCGCATAATTCAAAAAAATTACTCACTGATTTGGAATTAAACGAAATTGAATCTCTTCGAATAAAAGAGATCAAAACAAACAAACTTTTTGAATTGATTCAAAAAACGACAATTTCTTCATCTCTTAAACAGAGAAAATCAAAAGGTTCTGCAGGAACCTCTGAACAGACAAGAATGATTGGACAGAGGACCAGAAAACTCGTTTCTCTCAAAAAATCCGTTAAAACCCAAAATGACAATGTAAAAAAATCACTAACCGTTTTGGAAAAACGCGTTAAAACACTTACAAAATAGATGCGGGTCTAGTGGGATTCGAACCCACGACAGCCGCCTTAAAAGGGCGGTGCGCTACCTGGCTGCGCTATAGACCCATGCGAGTTTTTCCATTATTGTACAATTTAGTCTTTTACCAGTCTGAAATTAAAAATGGAAACTTTAAAACCAGCAGTTCTTTTTCTTGTAAATACTGCCCTTGTAGTATAGCCCGGTCTAGAATTCGGCCCTGTCACGGCTGAGACGCGGGTTCAAATCCCGCCGAGGGCGCCATTTATTTTTCAAATTCAAATAATTTTTGATCGCTTACTCTTCTGTCTCACTTGTCACAATAATCTTAAAATCCGGGCAATTTTAGTGGAAAATTGATGTCTGACGACAAAAAAGATTCTGAAGTAAAAGAAGCTACAAAAACAGAAAAAGAATCAAAAAAAGATGATGCTAAAAAAGCTCTCAAAGCATCTAAGGATGCAGCAAAAGCAGCAAAGGCCGCTGCAGAAGCAGAAGCAGCAGCAGAAGCAGCAATTGCAAAAGCTAAAGAATTGAAAGAAGCTGCAGCAAAAGCATCCGAAGATGAATTCAAGGCAATTGCCGAAGAAATTAAAGCTGAAGCTCCAAAAGCACCTGATGTAACTAACAAAAGAAAAACTGAGATTATATTTCGAAGAGAAATGGGTGAACCAGAATTTTTCTTAGATAAAGCAGATAGATTTCCAAAACCTATCTTGTCTGAAGATGAAAAAGATGACATTACAAGAAAAGCTCTCAACTATGAAGATACTACTCCTGAATACAATCCTCAGAATATTTTAGATGAACGTTTTGGAGGAACTTCCAATTATGAAACAGGAATTACTGTTCTTGGTGACGAATTACAAGAAAAACTTGAGCGTCTTAGAAATGATCCTGATGCATTATCGGATGAGATTGAAAAAGTTGAACAAGATCTCTCATATTTAGATTCATTACATGAAAATTATTATCTTGGAATGAATGTTTTTAGAACTGCTAAAGGTGGAAGAAAAAATTAAACAATTTTGGTGATATGAATGAGTGAAGTAAAATTTGATGTTTTAAATGCACGAGTTACATTCAAGAATGTTCCTTTGCACTCTCTTGCAAGATTTGCATTTAAGGATGTAGATGCTGCAACAGATGCTTTTAAAAAAATACCTGGAGTTGAAGAATGTATTATTATACAAACTTCAAGTAGAGTTGAAATTTTCACCGTCAGTAATCTTGAAACAGATGATTCTACTGATGCAAGACGACCTGAAGGAAAAGGTTTGATAATTAATCAAATGAAAGAAACATGGCAACAAAATTCTAGTATAGAGCAAATTGATATTGATCATTTTGATCAAACTCTTGAAGTTTTCAAAGACGATGATGTTTATCTTCATCTTTTAAGATTAGCTTGTGGATTAGATTCTGTAGTTGTTGGAAAACAAGAAGTTTTTGATGAAATTAAAAAATCGTTAGAAAATGCAAAAAAATCAGGCGCATCTGGAAAAATTTTGAATAAACTATTTGATAGTGTAATCCGACTTGCTAATTCTATTAGAGATTCCACTGAGATTAGTAAGGAGGTCCTATCTCTGGGTGATGTAGCATTAAACTTGATAGAAGAAAAAGTTGGTTTAGATGCAAAAAAGAAAGTATTGCTCATTGGAACCGGTGAATCTGCAGCTATGGTTGCAAAAACATTAGGTCAAAAAGATATCTCATTTACAGTTACTAGTAAAACTATTGACCGTGCTACAAATTTCACTCAGCTTCTATGTGGTACTCCAATGGAGTTCGATGAAGTACTTGTAGGATTTGATAAATTTGATATAATTATTGTTGCAACAACTGCTGATTATTTCTTGATTGACCTTGAACGAATCAAATTAGTCATGCAAGAAAAGAAAAAAGGAACTTTAATTTTAGATATTTCTGAGCCAAGAGCTGTAGAGGAAACTATCATGGAATTGCCTCGAATAAAATTATTATTCAGAGATCAGGTTGCAGAAATTTATGAAGAAAATGCAAGATTAAGAGCAGGAATTGTACCCGCTGTTGAAAAAATTATTGATAAAGAATTACCAATCTTGTCTGCTTCAATGAAAAGAGCATAATTTTTTAAAAATTAACCCTGCTGTCTTAAAATTACTTGAGTTAATGCTTCAGGTGAATATTCAATACCATGTTCTTCCAAACTATGTTTTCGGTATTCATCGATCACGTATTCTACTTCTCCCTCTACAACATAGTCGCATTCAAATCCATAATCTCTGCATGTTATTTTTGCCATCTTTCCAATTTTGGCTGGATAATTTTCTAAATATAAGTAATACTGTCAACTTTTGAAGAGAAATACATTTATCCAAATCAAGAAACTCTCCTCACATGGCTGAGACAAAAGCAAAGATCATCTATACTGAATTATTAAAAGAAGATCTAGTTGTTATTAGATTAGTCCCGGTAACTGGTATGCCAAAATACAAAACTGGACAATTTTTAACCATTGGTTTGCCGGTACGTGCAGAAAATAAAATTGTAAAGCGCGCATATTCAATTGCATCACATGCAGAAAATAGAGATTATTTTGAATTTGTAATTAGATGGGTAAGAAAACCATTACCTGGTCGTGTCACCACAGAATTATTCTATCTAAGTGTAGGAGATGAAGTATTACTTGGTGATCCAACTGGTGAAGATCTTATAATTGAAGACAAATATCCTAATGGCGAACCAGATATGAGAAGAGTGGTTTGTGTAGGTGGTGGAACCGGTCTTGCACCGTTCATTGCATTTGCACATCATTTCCGTGATACTAATGATAAAAGACAGCTTGTAATCTTACATGGTGCAAGTTATGTTGATGAATTAAGTTACAAACGTCTTCTCACTGATTTTGAAAATGAAAGTAAAGAGAGAGGACCTGATGAATGGAACTTCCTTTACAGAGCTGCAATTAGTAGACCAAAAGAATTCTACAACAGATCATGGAATGGTCAAGTCGGAAGAGTTGAATCGTTTTTCAAAGCAAATGCACAAGGCGTTTCTCCATTAGATGAATTAGTTGGAGAAAAAGTAACTCCAGAAAATACTAGAATCTACATTTGTGGTTATCAAGGAACTATTGATGGAGTAATGGACTATGTTGCTGATAGAGGATTTGTCAATAGAGATAATCCGCACGAAAGATGGAACATTTGAAGTCAAATACGAATCATACGGATAAAAAATTTTTATTCTCTTGGAAGTATCTCGTCTAAAATTTTCTGATTTGCAGCTGCAATAAATGAAACTCTTGTATCATAACTCAAATCTGCATCAAGAGAGTTAAAATCTGCATCTAAAAGTAAACCTCCTGCTTCTTTGACAATTATGTAACCTGCAGCAATATCTTGAATTCTAATTTTATCTCTCAAATCAATAAACACATCCAACAACCCTTGTGCAAACATTGCCATTTCCAAAGCGTTTGCACCAAAGTGTCTAGTGTGACTATGATGTTCAAAAACTGGTTGTAACTTTTTCATTATTTCTTGTGTTGCACCTGAAGTATTGACTCCAACTATTCTGTACAATGGCGTATCTTTGTGAACTGAAATCTGTTTGTCATCAAGAAATGAGCCTTTTCCTTTTGAAGCTGAGTACATTTGGCCTGTTGAAAGATTTGTAATTACTCCATCTGTTATGGAGCTGAGTCTATTTTCTGCCGCAAATGCTAATGATGAACAAAAAAATGGAACGCCTCTGACTGCATTTGCTGAACCATCTATTGCATCCATAATGATGAATCCTTTTGGGTTATCTGATAGTTCTACGCGACCACATTCTTCCCCTAAAACCACACATTCAAAATTAATCTCCTTTAGATAATCTAAAACAGTATTTTCTGCCGTAATGTCAATATTTCTAGAAATATCTCCTCCTGCACCTCTCCCAAAATCTCCTGCAGCCTTTTCTGTACCTGCCATGTCCTTTACAGCCTCATAAATTCTTCTTGAGGCTTCTTTGAGAATTTGATTTGTATCCATCATGTTTTTCTGATCTGTGTATAATTTAATTGAATAATGTTTTCATTTCTTTGAAAACCTCTTTATTCATGATTGAAATCAAATAATTATGCCAGCAACAGAGTTACAAGGTTCAGGTGGTTGGATTAATGCCGACATTACTGATGAACAAGTCGAAAAATCAAAACTTGTTCCAAATATGGACAAGCATTTCTTAGCATCTCTTGAAAAACTTGACACTGGAAAAATGTTGAAACATTTTTGCAAAACATGTAATGCTGAATTTGACGGTCCAACTCAAATACAAATAGAAGAGCAACCAAATGAGGAAGTTGCCAATGGGCTAATTCTAATTGAGAGAGGTCAATACACTTGTCACAAATGTAATGGCATAATAGGCGAATACCGTGTTTTCTCACAACCTCAATAAGAAAGAAAACACATACATTATTAATTTCGAATCACAATCACATAGTATGGAAGAAAATTACTCTTGGATCTACTTACTCATATTCTTGATTATTCCACTTGCTAGAATAGTTCCTAGATTATTGAGACGTGGAAGCTTCAACGAAAACATATCTGCTCGTCCTGAAAGTCCTCGTGGAAATTTCTTTCAAGAATCATCTTCTTCTGATAATTTCCAAGAATCATCAAGAAGAGAAGAATTCTCAACAAAAAATTGGCCTAAAGAAAAAATTGTTCTTGGCTTGTTGATGACAAATATATCAAAATTTGAAGAAATTCAGAAAAAGGGGAATTTATCAACAAACAATTTAGATACAATTCTTCAAGATCTTGAGAAAAGAGGTCTTATGAAACCTGTAGAGAAAAGCGGTCCTTTTGGAAAGTCCATACAATTAAAAATTACAGAGAAAGGCGCAGCAGAGTTTAGACGAATGTGATTAAGATCTTTCAACGCATAAATAGCAATTTGTTAACAATATTTTGTGAGTGGAAAAGACGAATCAATTTTTAGTAAAAGTGCTTTGATGGGAACCAAACCTGGAAAACAAATCATCAAACAAGGTTTATTCAAATCAAAAGGATTCAAACAATTTAATCAGTATAAAGAAGAGGCCGAAAACACCTTTCCTGAATTTGCAAAAAGATTTGCAAAAAACCTCTTTGATCAAATTAATTCTGATGAATCTCCTAATACAACACAACAAAAATTTGCTGAAGAGGTTGGTTCAACAGAAATTATTCTAAACGCTTCTGAGATTGATCCTATCAAAGCAAAACTGGCAGATTTTGATACTTTACATGACAGAGTTCTAAGAATTTTAAACTCAAATTTTGTTAAGATGACGTTTCCTGTGTTTAATGGTCTTTTTGATGCTTCAACTGATTACTTTAAAGATGATCCTAGTACCAATATGCGAGAAGACATTGTAGACGGTCACATAATTGCAATTGACCTTAGTGAACCTATGGATAGAATTGTTGACAAAGATGAGGATTTGGAATATCTTGATGATTACAAGTTAATGAATCCGTATATCCTCAAACTTGCAAGAGAGAAAATTTCAAAAGGCGGTGAAGATGTCTTGAAAGAATTTGAAGAAGGATTCAAACAAGCAAGAATTGGACAATACCTTGATACAAAATTAAAAGATAAACCAACTTCAATAACAGAAGAAGAGTTAATTGAAAGTTACAAAAAATATCGTTCTGTTATGGGCACTGCAGGTCGAAACATGGCATTAAACCGTGCACCTTTGGCTGACATATTTTATACTGGAATGGCAAAAGCAGCAGAATCGGTTGGATGTGGAAATGAAATTGAAGATAGCATTAGAGATAAAGCAGCAAAAATTCCATCATGGCCACTTTTTTATTCGCTAAAGATGAATGATGTAAAAACTGGTTTTGAAGAAACAATGAAGCATAGTGAATCATACCTAAATGACGCCAGAGCTGCACTTGAAAAACTACCGGATAATTTTTCACACCGAAAATTCTTAGAATTTTTATTCTTGACTGTTGAACACTATAACCTGTTTTGGTACAAAAAATTGCAAGAACAAAATATCTGGTCAGATTTGACTCAAAACCTTCCTACTAAGTGATACAAATGATGTGGTCAGAAAAATATAGACCTCAAAACATTTCTGCTATGATTGGAAATGATGATGTTAGAAAACAGTTTGTTACATGGTTTGAAAAATGGGTAATAGGTGCAAAACCATTGTTGTTAGTTGGTCCTCCAGGAATAGGTAAAACAACAATGTGTACATTGTCAGGAAAACAATTTGGTTATGACATGATTAGTCTTAACGCGAGTGATATCCGAAATAAAAAAAATATTCAGGAAATTTTGTCTCCTGTTTTAGGAAGTCAAACAGTACTGGGTCAACCAATGATTTTCATAGATGAAGTTGACGGAATTCACGGTCGTTCTGATTATGGAGGTGTTGAAGCTTTGATAAACATCTTAAAAGAACCTACAGTCCCAATTGTTCTTGCTGCAAACAATGATTCATCTGACAAAATGAAAAAGATCAAAAAAGTTGTAAAAACTATTCAAGTTAATCCTCTTCCTCCAGAACTTCTTAAATTACATTTAGAAATGATTCTTGAAAAAGAAAATGCAAAAATTAAATCTGAACGACTTATAAAATTAATTGCTGATTCTAATGGTGACATACGCTCCATGATAAATTCTGCACAAGCATTAGTTACAGGATTTGAACCAAATATAGAAAGAACATTTGAATCATTAAACATAGAAGATGGTATTAATGCATTTTTTAAATCACAATCACTTGAAGAGGCAAGAGTTGTTCTATTTTCATTAAGAATCGATCCTCGTGAAAAAATTAATGCATTTTATTCTAGTATTGTAACTAGCAACATTCCTGTAGATCAAATGCAAAAATCATTAGAAATTATTTCAGATGCTGACATTCTTTATGGCAAAATAATGAAAACACAAAATTGGCGACTTTTGAGATATCTTGATTCAATATTACTTTCATTGTACACAAAAAATTCTCCCGTAAGATATACTCAATACAATCTCTCATGGCCACTTTTAAACAGGATTAGATGGGATGGTTCAAAACTTAAATCTATTACATCAATTTTTTCAAAAAAATTCCATGTCTCTCAAAGTGTTTTTTCTACATTTTTCTTCCCTTACATTTTATCAATGAAAAAAAATGATTCAATAGAATTTGAATTTGATGAATCAGTAGATGAATTGATTGAAAAAGAAATGAATCTGACAACAGGTTCTCAATTAATAAAAAAGAATGCCTCTGAGAAAATGGGGTGGCGTAGGATCGCAATGAAATTTGAAGGCAGATGTATTGTATGTAATAAAAAAATCCCTGTTGATGAAATTGGCTTATGGTCAAAGGGTATTGGAGTGAAACATGAAAAATGTGGTTAATTATTGAGCAATATTCCTCAGATAAATTTAGAAAAATGTTATATTCAATTCGATATCGATCATAAATGAAAAATATGAAATCTTTTCTTGACTTAAATTAATATATGATATCTGATGCGCAAAATTTGAGCATGCATTCTGATAAAATCAATGAATATCTGAACAACAAAAAAACTTCTGTTCAAGGCGGTGGTCAAGATAGAATCAAGGCTCAACACGAAAAAGGCAAGTTAACCGCTAGAGAGAGAATTGATCTCCTATGTGATGATGGATCTTTTGTTGAAATAGATGCTTTAGTTACTCATCACTATCACGAATATGACATGCAAAAAAAGAAATTTTTCACTGATGGTGTTGTAGGTGGCTACGGAACCGTTAATGGAAGACAGGTCTATGTATTTGCTTATGACTTTACAGTTCTTGGTGGCACATTAAGTCAGATGGGGGCTAAAAAGATCACAAAACTTATGGATCATGCAGTAAGAAACGGATGTCCAATTATTGGAATTGCTGATTCTGGTGGTGCAAGAATTCAAGAGGGAATTCTTAGTCTAGATGGTTTTGCTGATATCTTTTATCATAACGAACTTGCATCTGGTGTAGTCCCACAAATTACTGCAAGTATAGGACCTTCTGCAGGTGGTGCTGTTTACTCTCCTGCAATGACTGATTTTGTTATCATGGTTGAAAAAGCAGGAACAATGTATGTTACTGGACCTGAAGTTGTAAAAACTGTTCTAGGTGAAGAAATTTCATTTGAAGATTTAGGTGGAGCAATGACACATGGAACAAAAAGTGGAGTAGCACACTTTGTTGCACAAAATGAATACCAATGTATGGATTACATCAAGTCTCTTCTATCTTACATTCCTCAAAATAATTCTCAAGCACCTCCTGCAATTAAAACATCTGATGATCCAAATCGATTAGATAATAATTTGATAAACATTGTTCCAGAAGATTCACTAAAACCTTATGACATGAAAGAAATTATTTATTCAATATTAGATGATAACAAGTTCTTTGAAATTCACGAACTATTTGCACAAAATGTAGTTGTTGGATTTGGAAGAATGAATGGAAAAACAGTAGGTATTGTTGCAAACCAACCAATGTTCTTGGCAGGTGCATTAGATATTGATTCATCAAACAAAGCAGCAAGATTCATCCGTTTCTGTGATTGTTATGGAATTCCAATCATAACTCTTGTTGATACTCCTGGTTACATGCCTGGTTCAAACCAAGAACATAATGGAATAATTAGACATGGAAGTAAATTACTATACGCATATTGTGAAGCAACAGTTCCGAAAATTACTATTGTAATTGGTAAGGCATATGGTGGTGCATACATTGCAATGGGTAGTAAAAATCTAAGAACTGATGTTAACTATGCATGGCCAACTGCTCAAATTGCTGTACTTGGTTCAGAAGGTGCTGTCAAAATTATGAATAGAAAAGACTTGGCAAACTCTGATAATCCTGAAGAATTACTAAAGAAACTAAAAGATGAATTTACTGAAAAATTTGCAAATCCTTACGTTGCAGCATCCAATGGTACAGTTGATACTGTCATTAATCCTGCAGAGACACGTCCAATGCTCATTAAAGCACTTGAAATGTTAAGCAACAAACGTGATAAACAACTTCCTAGAAAACATGGAAATATCAACCTGTGATTAAATATGATTGAGAAAGTACTAATTGCCAACAGAGGAGAAATAGCCCTTCGTGTAATGAAGACATGTAAGACTTTAGGAATTAAGACTGTGGCAGTATATTCGGATGAAGATGTAAATTCCCTTCACGTAAAAACTGCTGATGAGTCATACTACATAGGTGAGGCTGCTCCTGCAAAGAGCTATCTCAACCAAGAAAAAATTCTTGAAGTCATGCTATCTTCTGGTACTGACGCTATTCATCCTGGTTATGGATTCCTCTCAGAAAATGATGATTTTGCACGATTATGTGAAAAAAACAAAATTAACTTTATTGGACCTTCTGCAGATTCAATGAATCTTTGCGGAGATAAAATGCGTTGTAAAGCAGCAATGCTAAAGGCTGAAGTTCCAACTGTACCTGGAAGTCCAGGAATAGTTGACGATGCACAACAAGCAGAAAAAATTGCAAATGAAATTGGATATCCTGTACTTTTGAAATCCGTTTATGGTGGTGGAGGTCGTGGAATTAGACTAGTTACTAATGATAAAGAATTGAATGAAGGCTTTGCAACCGTAACTTCTGAATCTATAGCTGCTGTAGGCAAATCTGCAATCATCGTTGAAAAATTCTTAGAAAAAACAAGACATATTGAATACCAGATGTGTAGAGATAAGCACGGAAACGCAGTACATCTCTTTGAAAGAGAATGTTCCATTCAGAGAAGAAACCAAAAATTAATTGAACAAACTCCTTCTCCTATAGTTGATGCAGCAAAAAGAGAAGAAATTGGTGAATTAGTTGTAAAAGCAGCAGAAGCAGTTGATTATACTAACTTGGGTACAGCAGAATTTTTGAGAGCAGATAACGGAGAATTTTACTTTATAGAAATTAATGCAAGATTGCAAGTAGAACACCCAATTTCTGAAATGGTGTCTGGATTAGACTTTGTAAAACTTCAACTGGATATCGCAAATGGTGAGCCATTACCATTCAAACAAAGTGATCTAAAGATGAATGGTTATGCTATTGAATGTAGAATTAACGCAGAGGACACCTTCTTAGACTTTGCACCATCTACCGGTCCTGTACCATATGTTACAATTCCTTCAGGACCAAATGTTAGATGCGATACATACTTGTATCCTGGATGCACAGTATCTCCATTTTATGATTCACTGATGGCAAAACTGTGTACCTGGGGACCCACATTTGATGAATCAAGAATAAAAATGCTAAATGCATTAAATGACTTTGACATTCAAGGAGTAGAAACTTCAATCCCATTATACAAAACTATTCTAAACTCTGAGGAATACAAGAACGGTGAATTGTCAACTGATTTCTTAAAGAGATATAACATGATTGAAAAATTAGAAAAAGATCTAATTCAAGATAGAAAAGAAAAACAAATTCCTGCTATTGCTTCAGCAATCATGCACTCTGAATTTTATAAAAGTAAAGTCAAATCTCAAAACTCTGATGACACAGATGGAATCTCTACATGGGTAGAGAGAGGTAGTATGTAAAAATGAAATACAAAGTTCAAGATAGCGATGAAATTGTAGACGGTGAAATCTTAGAGAAACTATCTCAAGATGAGTACAAAATTAAGATTAGCGATAATGAATATGTAGTAAAAATACTTCACACCGATTCAAATGTCATGGAATTTGTTTTGAATAATGAATTTCATTCAGTTAGATATGTAGATAGTCAAACTTCTGAGATGAACTTCATTGTAGATGGTTCATCAATGTCTGTAAACATGAACTCACA
>CEWJ01115083.1_pt1 | contig 12008 bp, 11 predicted proteins | sample 350291 | NCBI WGS metagenome assembly CEWJ01 (sample SAMEA2622923, study PRJEB7988) | marine metagenome | isolation source: saline water (ENVO:00002010), including | reverse complement strand
CTCCACTTATGTCCAAGTAGAGATACTGGCAAAAAAGTCAGTTTCGGCATTGGCAAGTGATTATTGTTATTTGGCCAGCACTCCAAAATAATTGATCAGTAACATTGCGGTAATTAATGATTGGAGGCTTTTCACAATCGATACGCACTAGTAGAGTGCCGTCCTTTCAATTCAAATGAAAACTCCCATCACAATTCTGATGACGCTAGGCTTGGCAGTTAGTGCGATTTCGCAAGGCAAGGAGATGTCGCTTTGGCCGAACGGGGCTCCCGGTGCGCTTGGCCAAGCGCTGCATGACATCCCCACTCTAACACCGTTCCTTGCGCCGGCAGATAACAACTCCGGCTCAGCGATCGTGATCTGCCCCGGCGGGGGCTACGGCGGACTTGCCTCGCACGAGGGCGCGACCTACGCCCAGTTTTTGCAGAAGCACGGCATCAGCGGATTCGTATTAAAGTATCGGCTTGGTTCCGCCGGTTATCGGCATCCGATCATGCTGGGCGACGCCGCCCGGGCCATTCGCACCGTCCGCACCCACGCCAAAAAATGGAAGATCGACCCTGAGAAAATTGGCATCATGGGCTCGTCAGCCGGTGGGCACCTCGCTTCTACAGCAATCACCCACTTCGACAACGGCGACCCCAAGGCGCGTGATCCGATCGACCGTGCCAGTTCACGACCCAACGCGGGCATCCTTTGTTATCCGGTGATCACCATGGGCAAATACACCCATCAAGGCTCGAAGCGAAACCTGCTCGGCAATAATCCGCCGGAGGAACTCGTCAACCTGCTCTCCAGCGAAAAACAGGTTCGCAAAAACACCCCACCCACTTTTGTTTGGCATACAGCCGAGGATCGCCCTGTGCCGGTGGAGAACAGCCTTCTTTTCGCCTCCGCACTGCGCGAGGCCGGCGTGCCATTCGCGTTGCATGTCTACCAAAAAGGCCGGCACGGGATCGGCCTCGCAGACAAGCCGCCGTTCAAGAACGTTCACCCGTGGGCGAACGACCTCGTTTTCTGGCTCAAGGAGCAGGGTTTCATCGCCAAGTAATCAACGCTTGGCCAAGCGCTTGGCCTTGCTGTACGCTGCCCGGCCCTGAAAATGGAACTGAGCAACGACGAAATCCGCCGCTACTCCCGCCACCTGATCCTCCCCGAGGTCGGGATGGCCGGTCAGAAGAAACTCAAGGGCACCAGCGTCCTGTGCATTGGTACCGGCGGGCTGGGGTCGCCGATCAGCATGTATCTCGCCGCCGCCGGCATCGGCCGGATCGGCCTGGTGGACTTTGACGTGGTCGATTTCTCAAACCTGCAGCGCCAGATCGCCCACGGCACCGAGGATGTCGGCCGGCCCAAGGTGGAGTCCGCCACGGAGACGATTAACAGCATCAACCCGAATGTAGTCGTCGACAAACACGAGGCGCCGCTCACCAGCGAAAACGCCATGGCACTCGTCGCCGATTACGACATCGTGGTCGACGGCACCGACAATTTCCCCACGCGCTACCTGACCAACGACGCCTGCGTGCTGCAAGGCAAGCCAAACGTCTACGGCTCAATCTTCCGGTTCGACGGACAGGCGAGTGTGTTCGCGCCCAGCATGGACGGCCCGTGCTACCGCTGCCTTTACCCGGAACCACCGCCACCGGGTATGGTACCAAGCTGTGCGGAAGGCGGCGTGCTCGGTGTGTTGCCCGGCATCGTCGGCTGCATTCAGGCCACCGAGATCATCAAGCTCGCACTGGGCGAAGGCTCATCGCTCGTCGGGCGACTGCTGATTTTCAACGCGCTGGATATGAAGTTTCGCGAGGTCAAACTGCGCCGCGATCCCAAGTGTCCGATTTGCGGTGACAACCCGACCATCAGCGAATTGATCGATTACAACGAGTTTTGCGGCATTCCTGATCAACCGGCTGAGCCGGAGGAAAACCCGGACGAAGTCGACGTCCAGGAAATGAAACGTGCACTCGATCACCCCGACCTTGGCATCGCCGTGGTCGACGTCCGCGAGCAGGACGAGTTCCAGATCGCAAAGGTCGACGGCACGACGCTCGTGCCACTCAGCCAGATCGAGCAGCGCTTCACAGAACTGGACCCGAACCAGACGATTTACCTGCACTGCAAGGCCGGTGTGCGCTCGCTCAAGGCGCTTGGCTATCTGCGTGAGCAGGGCTTCAAGTACCTCAAGAGCGTCAAGGGCGGCATCACCGCCTGGTCGGAGGAAATCGACTCGAACGTCCCCAAGTACTGATCGATTTTTCGCCTAGCCAAGCACTGCTGTCCGTTCACCGAGTCAGCCGCTGCTTGGCCTTTTTTGTGTCCGCTTAGCCAAGCGCCTAGCCAAGGCACAAAAAAGGCGGGCCAAGCGGCCCGCCTGCAAATGGTTTTGTGAAACGACTTATTCCTCGGAGTCGTCGCCCGCGTCAGGGCTACCGCCTTCCTCGTCGCCGCTGAACTCGGCCTTGCGTTCCTCCATCGCCGCCTTGCGAGAGAGTTTCACGCGGCCCTTGTCGTCCACGCCGATGCACTTGACCCAGATCTCATCACCGTCCTTGACGATGTCCTCGGTTTTCTTGACGCGGAAGTTGGCCAACTCGCTGATGTGCACGAGGCCATCCTTGCCAGGCAACACCTCGACGAAGCAGCCGAATTCCTTGATGGAAACGACCTTGCCGCGGTAGAGCTTGCCGACTTCAACCTCGGCAGTGATGCCCTCGATGCATTCCTTGGCCACCTCGAGTCCCTCGGCGGACATGGAGTAGATCAGCACGCGGCCGTCGTCCTCGATGTTGATCTCGCAACCGGACTCCTCGACGATGCGCTTGATGTTCTTCCCACCCGGGCCGATCAACTCGCCAATCTTTGACGGGTCGATCGGAATGGTGACGATGCGCGGCGCGTACGGGCTCATTTCCTCGCGCTCCTTGGCGAGACAGTCGCCCATGTTGGATAGGATCGCGGTGCGGGCCTTCTTGGCCATACCGATGGCCTCTTCCATGATCTCGTACGGGATACCCTTCAACTTGAGATCAAGCTGGAAGCCGGTGATGCCGGTGTCGGTGCCGGCGATTTTGCAGTCCATGTCGCAGAAGGCATCCTCCCAGCCGATGATGTCGGCCAGCAGTTTGTACGCCTCGATATCGCCGGCTTCGTTGCTGCGTGTGCAGAGACCGATACTTATGCCGGCAACCGGGCGCTTCAACGGAACGCCTGCGTCCAGCAACGCCAGTGTGCCGCTGCAGATGGCAGCCATCGAAGTGGAGCCGTTGGACTCCATGATTTCCGATGTGACACGAACCGCGTACGGAAAATCCTCGAGGCTCGGGATAACCGGAGCGATGGATCGCTCGGCCAATGCGCCGTGACCAATCTCGCGTCGGCCCGGGCCCATGATGCGGCCAGTCTCACCAACGGAGAAGTTCGGGAAGTTGTAGTGAAGCATGAACCGCTTTTCGTTCGGGCCACCCGTGTAGGCGTCAAACGTCTGCGTGTCATCGGTTGTGCCGAGCGTGACGAGCGACAGGCCCTGCGTCTCACCCCGGGAAAAAAGGCCGGAGCCGTGTGTGCGGGGAATCATGCCGGCCTCACTGGACAGCGGACGCAGATCCTCGAACCCGCGACCGTCGAGACGCTTGCCTTCGTCGAGCACGAGCTTGCGAACGGCAGCTTTCTGGATGCTGTAAAATGCCTCGCCAACGATAAAGCCGGTGATGTCCTCCTCGCCGAATTTCTCGACGAGTTTTTCCTCCATCTCGTCCTTGAGGGCGTTACACGCAGCCTCACGCTCGAGCTTGGCCTGGATGAGCAGTGCATCAGTGATGCGTCCGCCGATGATCGACTCGGCCTCGGCCTTAACCTCTGCCTCGACCACACGCGGGGTGAACTCGCGCTTCGGCTTGCCGACCGCTTCGCGCAGTTCCTTCTGCGCGGCGATGACCGGGGCGATCGATTCCTGGCCGAATCTCAGCGCAGCGAGGAAATCGGCCTCCGGGAGTTCATCGGCCGAACCCTCGAACATGATCATGTTCTTCTCGTTGCCAACGTAGACGAGGTCGAGATCGCTCGCCTCCATCTGAGCGTGGGTTGGGTTGGCGACAAACTCGCCCTCGACGCGACCGACACGCACCGCCCCGATCGGGCCGGCGAACGGCAGGTCACTGATCATCAGGGCCGCCGAGGCGCCGTTGATCGAGAGGACGTCTGAGTCGTTGTCCCCGTCCGCGCTCAGCAGCAGGGTCTGGATTTGCACCTCATTGAAATACCCCTTGGGGAAAAGCGGCCGGATCGGGCGATCCGTGACGCGGCAGGTGAGGATTTCCTTCTCGGAGGGACGGCCCTCGCGCTTGAAGAAGCCGCCGGGGAAACGCCCGGCTGCGGCAGCCTTCTCGCGGTAGTCGACCGTGAGCGGGAAAAAGTCCAGGCCCGGACGGGGCTTGGTGTCGCCGCAGGCAGCGACGAGAACGATGGTTTCCCCGAGTTGAACGGTGACAGCACCGTCCGCTTGTTTCGCAATTTTGCCGGATTCAATATGAATCTCAGCACCGCCAACATTGGCGGTTACTTTATGTGACATGTTTTTCTTTCAGCGATTGTCACGCACGCTGGCACGGAGAACTTCACTCAAAACCCCAGCCGCTTGGGAGGCTGAATGAAATGCTCAGAACCAACGAACGTGAGGTTCTTCGCGGCGGTTTACAGGGGCAACTGCGGATCGGGCCGCGATCTCCAACCCACCTGCGGGGGATCCCCTCCGCCGGCGTGGTGTTGCCTAAAATTCCAAAAAAGAAAGAGCGCACGGGGCGCCCTTCGAAAGCAGTGTTAGTGACGCAGCTTCAGACGCTGGGTAAGTGAACGGTAGCGATCCGCATCGTGACGGTGCACGTAGTCGAGCAACCGGCGACGACGGCCCACCATCATCAGCAGGCCACGGCGTGATGCGTGATCTTTTTTGTTTTGTTTTAAGTGTTCAGTGAGGTGATTGATGCGCTTGGTCAGTAGCGCGACTTGCACGTCCGCCGAGCCCGTGTCGGCATCGTGTACGCGGAACTCTTCAATCGTTGTCGCCTTGGCTTCCATTCCTGTTTTATCTGCTATTCCTCTTTCCTCTTCTCGAAAAGGCGGGGCAAATTACCAGCAACCATCCGGTTGTAAAGCACTATTATGCCGTTTTTTACGCAAAAAACATTCCCCGTCTCCGCTTGGCCAAGCGACATTCAGCAAATCCTGAGATTGACCCCGCCTACGCCCCCTCTACACTCCGCCCATGCTGTTCAAGCGGTTGATGCTGTGCGGGTTGCTGTCTCTTTTGGCCATGACGGCCCGCGGGGAGAGCTTGGTCCCTTATTTCTCCGACTGGAAGTATTTTGAGGGCCGCTCCGAAGCCTCCATCCCGACCACCGCCTGGCGGGAGCTGGATTTTGACGACACCGACTGGAAAAGTGCCCCCTCCGGTTTCAGCATCGGCTACGGCGGCTACGACGCGCCTACCCGACTTTGGGGCATGCCCGGTGGGTTCCCCTCAGTGTTCATGCGCAAACGCTTCACAGTTGAGGACACCGAACAAATCAAGGCGCTCGTCCTGCGGGTGGACTACGACGACGGCTTCGTCGCCTACCTGAACGGCACCGAGATTGCCCGGCGAGGCTTGGCCGGCGAGGCGGATCAACCGGTTCCCTTCAACGCCCCGGCGGCGGTTCATCCCCGTGGCAACCCCGAACTGATCGATCTCGAGCCGTACCGGCTGCTGCTCGAACAGGGAGAGAACATCCTCGCCATCCAGGCGCACAACTCACACCTCAACGACAGTTGGTTTGCCTTTTACGTCGAGTTGCTGGGCAACATCGTTCGCGGCCCGTCCATCCAGAGTACTACCTCCACCAGCACCAAGATCGCTTGGCGCACCCATGCCCCGACCACTTCAGTGGTCGAGTACGGGCCGACCCCGGAGTTGGGGTTGAAGGTGGAGAATGACACGCCAAAAACGGATCACGCCCTGCAACTGACCGGCCTCAAGCCGGGCGAGACGTACCACTACCGAGTCGGCGGCGTGGCTGAGGGCGGCGCCCGGTATTCGCAAACCGCCTCGTTCAAGACCCTGAAAACCAGTGGGCCGGTCAAGCTGATGCTGCTGGGCGACACCGGTCGCGGAAACCTCATCCAAAACCAGATCGCCACCCTGCTACGCAGTGAGGATCCGGACGCCGTGATAATCGCAGGCGATTTGGTCTACCCGGATTTTGTCCCCAACTACGAAGATTTCCGGCACTTCAGCGTCTACAAGGAGCAAATGAAATCCATCCCGTTTTTCCCGACCATCGGCAACCATGACCTGTATCAAGGCGACTCCCACTATATCAGCGCGTTCCATCTGCCCACCAATAATCTGCCGACGCTTGGCCTGAAACACCCGGAGATGCCCTACCGATTTTCCGGCACGGAACATTTTTACTCGTTTGACGTCGGCGACGTGCACATCTCCGTCCTCTACAACCCGTGGTACGCACACCACAATTTTTCAAAAGACACCAACCAGTTGCACTGGCTCACCAATGATCTCGCGCAGACCAGCAAGCCGTGGAAGATGCTGCTGACGCACTTCCCCGTAGCCTCGTCGAGCGGCCACGGCTGGAGCAGCTACGACGGCAACCCCCTGCCGGATACGTACGATTTCGGCAACACGATCTACCCCATCGTTGCCAAGTACGACGTCGACCTGATGATGGCGGGCCACTCGCATGCGTTTGAAAAATTCAGCCCGGTGGCCAACTGCGTCTCGGTGATCAGCGGTGCGGGAGGTGCGTCGCCCTACTCGTTTTACCGATTCTTCCCCGGCGCCCAGCAGTATTGGCCGAAAAACAACGCCGCCCGTATCACGGTCGAAGGCGAGCAACTCAAGGTCGAGGCGCTCGACACCGAGGGCGAGGTGTTTGACTGGTTCGTGGTCAACCGCAAGATGCCGGATCGCGACTCCTGGCTTGCTGCCTGGCATGCCCCAGTCGTCGAGACCACCCCGGCGGACGACGGCCAGGGCAACATCACCGGACAGGTGTTCGACTTTGTCGGTGAACCGATCCCGACCATCAACGGCGCGAGCGCGAACCTTGGCCAGGTGCGGGTAAATAATGACGCCACCCACCTTTACGTCGGCATCGAGCAGGCGATGATCCGGCCCAACCAAAATATTTTTCTCTTCATCGAGACTCCCAACCGACAGGGCGTCACCACGATGAACGGACTCGGCAACGGGCTGGTGCAGTTTGACAACACGAGCGAGGGCGTCGACGGGCTCGACTTTCTGCAAAACCTCTCCTTCACCAACTTCAAACCAAGCGTGGCCGCGATCCTCGGCGATGAGCGAGCCGACGCCCAGTCACGGCACGCCGCCCGGCCGGGCTTCACCCTCCGCGTAACCAGCGGCACCCCGCCCGATGTCATCACACAAAACGTCCCCTTCCCCCTTGGCCAGGGGGTGTTCCGGCTCGACCAGACGTTTAGCGATGTCCCGGGCGTCCGCCTTCAGCAGTTCAACCGCTCGCCGCAGCAGTTCAGCCAGCCGCAGGAAACCGACGCCGGCTTCATCGAGGTGGCCATCCCCTTTTCCTCGCTCGACGACATCAAGCCCGGCGACGAGATTACCCTTGGAGCGGTTGTCGGGGCCGGGGGCATCAACACCCAAAAACAATATCAATTCCGCCAGCTCGACACCGCTCACCTCGGCAGGAGCCTCACGCTCGAGCAGAACGTTCTTTATAACCTCGAAGGCGTGAAGGTGAAGCTGGCCGCGGATCCCGACCCCGATAAGGACGGATTGCCTACCGACCGCGAGATTGAGCTGGGTAGCGACCCGACCAAGCTGGACTCCGACGGCGACGGTCTGCCGGACGGCTGGGAGGTTGCCCAAGGCCTTGACCCCGCGAAACATGACGGCGACGCCGCACTGGCCCACGATCCGGACGGCGACGGCATGACCAACGGCGAGGAATTGGCCGCCGGCACCGACCCACTGGACAGCCAATCCCGACTCACGCTCAACGTCCAGACTGCGCCCAACGGCATTCGACTCCACTGGCTGGCACAGCCCGACATCCGCTATCAGGTGGCCACCTCCGCACAGGCGAATGGTCCCTACATCGCGCTTGGCCAAGTGCTCGCCCACGAGGGGCCGGAACCGATGGAGCAGGAACTCGTGCTCGATTGGCCAGCCCAGCAGGGCGATAAACCGGAAGCTTTTTTTCGAATCCAAGTTTTACCCAAGGAATGATCCATCGACTCATCCGACCTCTTGGCCAAGCGCTTGGCCTGTCCATCCTGTTGCTCGCCTCCGGCTGCGAGGAGGAACCGCCCGTGACCAAACCCACTGTACCCAACACCAACGCCCCGGCAGCCAAGCCAGGCGGTGGAACAGCTCAGGCCAAGCTCCCCACCATCAAGCTCTTCCTCGGTGCAGCCGAGTTGATCGCCGAGGTCGCCGACGAAAACCATGAGCGGCAGGCCGGCATGATGCACCGGACAGAGATGGGCGAAAACGAGGCGATGCTCTTCGTGTTCCCCTACCCGCACCAGACCGGTTTCTGGATGAAGAACACCACCATTCCGCTGTCGATCGCCTACATCGATCGCGAAAGCCGCATCGCCGAGATACACAACCTGCAACCCGGCAACACCAACACCGTCGAGTCGCGTTCCCGCCAAATCATGTACGCCCTTGAGGTGAACCAGGGCTGGTTTTCCAAAAACGGAATCAAGCCCGGCAACGTAATCAGCACCGAGAGCGGGCCACTCTCCCGCGCCGTTCGTTCCCGGTAGCGAATTGACTCCGACCTGTTTTTTCGCAAGACTCACCGCGACTGATGAGCGACGACATCGGCAAAATTCTTGAAAACTGGGACTACCGCCTTGGCCGGGTGGACGCCCGACGCGTGACCGGCGACGACGGCTCGGAGAAGCTGCAAATGCGCATCGACCTCGGCCTGCTGCAGATGAACGCCCAGTTTCGACCGGATGGCAAACGCCCGTTCGGCCACCCCACTCTGCTCGAACACTTCCTCCTTCGCCTCGAGAAACATCGCAACAAAAACGGCGGCGAGGATGACGATTTCAGCATCAATCCGGACGAGTGCGCCAAACTTCAGCAGGAGGCCATCCAGTTTCACCACCGCAGCATTTGCAACTTTGAACTGAACGACTTCGAGGCAGTCGAGCGCGACACCGACCACATCCTCGAGCTGCTCGACTTCGTGCAGGACTACGCCGCGCAGGAGGAGATAGGCAGCAGCTTTCAGCAGTTCCGGCCCCAGACGATCATGATGCAGACCCGCGCCGTGGGCACCCAGTTCATCACCAACGAAAACTACGACGAAGCCATCGAGGAAATCCGCGCCGCGATCGATGAACTCAACGACTTCTACTCCGAGATGGGCCGCGAAGAAATGGTCGACAACAGCATGGAGGTCCACTCCCTGCGAGAATGGCTAAAGGACGTTGAGACTGAAGCCGAGGAAAAACGACCGAAAACCGAGCGGGAAAAACTGGAACGCAAACTCAACAAGGCCATTAAAAACGAGAACTATGAAAAGGCCGCTGAATTGCGCGACCGAATCAGTAGTCTCGACTCCAACCCGGAGTAGCCTTTCCACTCTCCGCCCCCAAAAAAACTTGTCCAGCCAGACGGCTTCGCGGAAGCTGCCGCTCCCTCTTATACACAAGAAATGAGCGCAGACGCTAAAATACAGGAACTCGGCCTCGAGTTGCCGCCCGCCCCGGCGCCGATGGGCGTTTACAAGCCGATCGTCATCACCGGCAACCTCGCCTATCTCTCCGGCCACGGCCCGGTGAAAACCGACAGCTCACTCATGGTCGGGCGCGTCGGGGACGACCTCGACCTCGATGCCGGCTACCAATCCGCAAGGCAGGTCGGCCTGACCATGCTCGCCACCCTCCGGGAAAACCTCGGCAGCCTCGACCGCGTCAAACGCGTCATCAAGGTGCTTGGCATGGTCAACTGCACCGCCGATTTCCCCGACCACCCGAAGGTGATCAACGGCTGCAGCGAACTTTTCGCACAGGTCTGGGGAGACGAAAACGGCATCGGGGCCCGGAGCGCAGTCGGCATGGGCTCGCTCCCCGGCAACATTCCGTCGGAAATCGAGGCCATCTTCGAGATCGAGTAACCGGCCATGTCGGACGACTGGCACACGCTGGCCAACCCGGACGAGATTCCCTCGCCCGCATTGCTGATTTATCCTGATCGCGTTAAGGAAAACATCCGGCGCATGATCGTGATGGCCGGCTCCGCCGATCGACTGCGCCCCCACGTCAAGACACACAAACTCGGCGAGATCGTCCAACTCCAACTCAAGGCCGGCATCACCCGGTTCAAGTGCGCCACCATCGCCGAGGCGGAGATGCTCGCACAGGCCGGCGCCCGCGATGTGCTGCTTGCCAACCAACTCGTCGGCCCCAACGCCAGGCGCTTGGCCAAGCTGGCCGGGTGGTTTCGCGAAGTCCGCTTTTCCACCATCGCCGACGACGCCGAGGCGGTTGGCAACCTCGCCAGCGCAGGGCAGGAGGCCGGCATCACGCTGCCGGTTTTGCTCGACCTCGACGGCGGCATGGGGCGCACCGGCATCCCGCTTGGCCAGGCGGCTGTCACGCTCTATAAGCTCATTGACCAGTTGCCCGGTGTCGAACCGGCCGGGCTACACCTGTACGACGGGCATCTGCACGACAGTGACCCCGCCGAGCGCTTGGCCAAGTGGGAAACGATGATGGAACAACTCAAGTCGTTCCGTACCGATGTCGAGGCCGCCGGGCTTCCGGTTCCGGTGGTTGTTGGCGGGGGCACGCCCACTTTTCCGTTTCACACCCGGTACACCGCGCACGAGTGCAGCCCCGGCACCACGTTGCTCTGGGATTTTGGTTACGCGGAAAAGTTCACCGACCTCGAGTTTCAACAGGCGGCCGTGCTGCTCTCCCGCGTGGTCAGCAAACCGGGCAGTGACCGAGTCACGCTCGATCTCGGCCACAAAGGCATCGCCGCCGAAAACCCGCACCCACGGGTGAAATTCATCGGACTGGACGACGCTGAGGCAGTGGTGCACAGCGAGGAACATCTCACCCTGCAAACTGATCGTGCCGGGGACTTTCGAGTGGGTGATTTGCTGCACGGAATCCCCCGGCACATCTGCCCAACCGTGGCGTTGTACGACCGGGCGTATATCATTCGCCAGGGTAAACTGACCGCCCAATGGCAAGTCACCGCCCGAGCCCGCAAACTGACCTACTGATGCAATGGCAAAACAAGCACAACAGGAACACTCGACTTTCGCAGACCAAACCAGATTAAAAAACCCGACGCCCGTCCAAGCGCACCGACGCAATCAAGGACGGCTGAGACAGCCGGCCCTACCTGCGCTTGACTAAGCCGCAGGCCCCAAAACTGCTTACTGCTATTGAGCCCAACATCATGAATTCTTCAAATCAAGCTGAGGAAAACAGTCTACAGCAGAGCCGGCGGGAGCTGTGGTTTATTCTGCTCACCTGGTTGGGTTGCTGCATTTGGGTCATCGGCTACTGTTTTTTTAACGGCTACCATCTCAAGCCGGAAGAGGTGACTACCGTGCTTGGCTTTCCGGACTGGGTGTTTTGGGGTGTCGCGCTGCCGTGGATGTTAGCCAACGGCGTGACGTTTTGGTTCTGCCTGCACGTGTTAAAAAACGAGGACAACGAGGAGGCTCCCGAATGAACGAACCCGGCTCCGCGAACACAGCCCTGATCAGTTTTGGTATTTACCTGCTGGGGGTGTTTTTTCTCGCCTGGCTCTCGAGTCGTGTCCGGGAGAAAAGGGAATTCGTCGGCGAATATTTTCTCGGTAGTCGCAACCTTGGCCTCTGGGCGTTTGCATTGACCTTTGCCGCCACCAGTGCGTCGGGTGGTAGTTTCATGGGTTTCCCCTCACTTATCTACACGCACGGCTGGGTGTTGGCCCTTTGGATTGCCAGTTACATGGT
>CEWJ01047211.1_pt1 | contig 12030 bp, 11 predicted proteins | sample 350291 | NCBI WGS metagenome assembly CEWJ01 (sample SAMEA2622923, study PRJEB7988) | marine metagenome | isolation source: saline water (ENVO:00002010), including | reverse complement strand
TTTAGGATCAGCTGAGATGTGGTCTTTTCAAAAAAAATATTTAAAGAGACATGCTAGACTAATTATTCCAGCACTCCCAGGTTTTGGTGAAAATTACAAATTAAAGTCAAAAAACTCAATTAATAAATTGGCAAAATTTGTTCTTAAAATAGTTAAACAAAAAAAAATAAAACAATTTAATTTATTGGGTCACTCTATGGGAGGTATGATCGTTCAAGAAATTATAAAAATTGATAGAAAAAGTGTAAATAAATTAATTTGTTTTGCAACAGGACCTATTGGAGAGATCCCAGGTCGTTTTGAGACAATTGATGAAACGATTTTAAGATTAAAAAAAGATGGAATAAAAAAATCTATTAAAAGAATACCTCAAAATTGGTTTGTAAAAGGCAAAAAGGATAAAAATTTTTACTATTGTTTGAAAGCTGTAAAAAGAATTAAAAAAAATAGTATTATTAATGCTTTGATAGCTATGAAAAAATGGAATGGATTAAAAAATTTAAGTAAAATCAAAAATAAAACACTGATTATTTGGGGTAACAAAGATAGCTCTTATAAATATGATCAAATAAAAATTTTAAATAAAAATATAATAAATAGTAAACTCCAGGTATTAAAAAATTGTGCTCACAATGCTCATTTGGAAATGCCAAATAAATTTAATAAAATTTTATTAAAATTTCTTAAATCGGATGAATAGAAACTTAACTTTACTCACAATTAGCCAAGTATTTGGTTTTACCACTGCCACGATAACAATTTTTTTAAGTGGTATAGTTGGATCTCAAATAACATCAGTTAAATCACTTTCTACTTTGCCAACAGCTTTATTTGTTGTTGGCACTGCAAGTTGTACTATTCTTGCGGCTAAAATCATGAGTAAAATTGGAAGGAGAAATGGTTTTGTATTAGCTGCTACTTTAAGTTCTATTACATCTCTACTAGCTGCTTTTTCTATCAGTGAACAAAATTTTACTCTTTTTTGCATTTCATGCACAATATTGGGAATGGGAACAGCTTTTAATCATCAATATAGATTTGCAGCTGCTGAGAGTGTTTCTAAAGAACAAATACCTAAAGCTGTATCAATTTTGATGTTAGCAGGAATTGTTTCAGCTTTTATTGGAATTACTTCAGCAAATTACACAAAAGATATTGTAACAGATTATATGTATGTTGGATCTTATCTTTTGCTATCGCTGTTCACATTTATGCCTGCAATTTTTCTATTCTTTTATAAAAATGTAGTTAATGAAAATATTGAGACATCTAAAAATGATATCAAAAGAGATTTATTTCAAATTGTTTCACAACCAAAATTCTTACAAGCTATAGTCTCCGCAGCTTTTGCATATGCTGTTATGTCATTTTTGATGACTGCTACACCATTAAGTATGCATGTAATGGAAAAAATGAGTCTAGAAAAAACTGGCTTTGTTCTTCAGTTACATGTAGTTGCAATGTTTTTGCCATCTCTTATAACAGGTAATTTAATTAAAAAATTTGGTCATAGCAATGTTATGTATTTTGGGGTCTTATTTTTTTTAATAACAATTATTCTAAGTTTCTTTGACCAATCATACACAAATTATATGCTAGCATTAGTATTTTTAGGACTTGGATGGAATTTTTTGTTTATTTCTGGAACAAGCTTAGTTGTTCTTACATACAAAGATCAAGAGAAATTTAAAGTACAAGGTATTAATGATCTAATCATATTTTCAACTATGGCAATAGCAAGTTTATCTGCTGGAGTATTAATAAACTCTTTAGGTTGGAAAACTATGAATATTTTATGTATTCCGTTCTTAATGCTTATCATTTTAACATCATATTTGGCTGATAAAAAATCTACCTAATGTATTTTTTATTATTAGGTTTTCTTACAGGTCTTACTCTAATATTTGCAATTGGGGCTCAAAATATATTTGTAATAGAGCAGGGGTTGAAGCGTCAATATATATTTCTTGTTTGCTTAGTTTGTTCTATCTCAGACTTTCTATTAATTTTTCTAGGAATTTTTTTATTTGAATACTTTGAACAATTTTTTAACCACACAATAGAACTAATACTGAATATATTATTAATTATATTCTTATCATATTTTATTTATTCAAAATTTATGGAATTACAAAAATTTAAAGTTTTAAAAATAAATGATGAGTTATCCTTAAACTCAGCTTTTACAATTTTTTTTAAAACTTTAGGTTTTACATATCTAAATCCTCATGTTTATTCAGATACAGTTTTTTTTCTTGGCAATTTTTCAAAAAATTTTGATTTAGAAAATAAAATTTACTTTGGCATAGGAGCATCAATCGCGTCATTTATATTTTTTTTCATGCTAGGATATTTGTCGAAATTATTTGCAAATAATTTAAACAATCAAAAAGCATGGAAATATATAAATTACTTCATAATTATATTTATGAGTTTTTTGGTGATATTTATTTTATTTGATATTTTTAATTAAATAAGTCAGTAGATAATTTATCTACCAAAGCAAAACTGCCACGAAACTTATCTTGAGTATGATATTTCCCAGGAAATGCTACACATTTAATATTAGCTCCCATTGCCGATTTTAGACTTTCTTCCGTATCTTCAATTGCCAAACAATCTTTTTCATCAACTTTTAAATAATTTAGTGCATATTCATAAATATCAGAATGAGGTTTTTCTCTTAAAACTAATTCATTATTTCCAATAAAATCAAAATCTTTTTTATTTACTCTGCCCTTTAATGAATTAAATACCGAATTAATATTATTACTTGTAGTAGAGCTTGCAAAACCAAGCTTTATTTTATTTTTCTTTGAATATTCAATAATTTCAACTACACCTTCTCTCGGCTCAGACTTATGTTTATTTAAATATTCATTAAAAATTTGAGTTTTTAAATTTCTTATTTTTCTTCCATCAATTTCGACTTGACTTTTTTTTGCAAAATCTTGAATTCTAGTTGTCCCACCTGACTTTTGAAGTAATTTTCTGTATTCGTCTTCATCCCAAAACCAGTCTAATCCACTAATTTTAAAAGCTTCATTAAATGAATTTCTTTGAATATCGGAAGTTTCTAGAAGTGTACCTATAGATCCAAATAAAATTGCTTTAATTGTCATTAACCTTTTACTGCTCCAGCTGTTAAACCACTTATAACTTGTCTTTGAAAAAACATAACTAACATAAATAACGGAGCTGTTGCTGATACAACTGCAGAAACTGCCCACATTAAATTACCCTCATGTTGATTAGTTCCAAGATAACTTTGTATTTTAGGAACCATTGTGTGGTTTTCTTGATTTAGTAAAAGAGCTGTAACTGTAAAATCATTATATGCTAACATTAAACTAAATAAACCTGCAGTGATAACTCCAGGCCACATGACTGGCATTATAATATGTCTAAATGATTGAAAGTAAGTACATCCATCTATTAAAGCACTTTCATCAAGTTCTTTTGGAACAGTTTTAAAGAAGGAATATAGTAGCCATAATGTAAATGGTTGATTGATAGCTACAAGTACAACAATTGTAGTAGGAAGTATTCCCCATATTTGAAGTTGAAAGAAAGGAAATAAATAACCAGATACTAAAGTAATGTGAGGCATAGCTCTAAATATTAATGCCGCAATTAAAATCCAAAAAGCATAATTTTTAGTTGATCTTGATAATGCATAAGCCCCAAGAGTTCCTAAAAAAAGAGAAATTGTTACTACGAAGAAAGTTACTATAACAGTATTCCTAGAAGCCTTCCAAAATTCCCCTTCAGTCCACGCTTGGCTGTAAGCATTAGTAGTAAATTTCCCTCCAGTTTCCACTAAAGTATTAAATGCTGATATGGCATACCACCAATCTGCTCTAGAAAAAAAATCTGCTCTGACCTTAAAAGAACCCCAAAAAGTCCAAATAAAAGGGAAACATGCAATTAACAACCACGCAATTATAAAAGTGGTATTAAAAATTTTTAATGTGTTTGATCTTTTGTCTAATCCGTATTCCATAGTTATCTTGCTGTCCTAAATTCTTTCCAGGTTCGAATTAAAACTGGGGCTAATAAAATTGCTATTCCTATAATTGTCATCATGGATGTTGCTGCAGCTGACCCAAACAAAATTACCTCTTCATTAACTAAATTGTCATATATTAACCATGATAAAGATTGCGCACTACCTTCAGCACTAAAACCAATAATAGGCTCAAAAACTCTAAAGTTATCCATTAAAGATATGAGAGCAACAAAAGTTACTACAGGATAGATATGAGGTAACACAATATGTCTTATTCTTTGCCATCTTGATGCCCCGTCAATTATAGCTGCTTCAACTGGTTCTTGAGGAACAGTTTGTAAAGCAGCATAAAATACTACAAAAGCAAATGGCGAATGATGCCAAATCCCATATATTATTATAGTTATCCAAGTTAAAGTTCTTGATGATTTAAGTGAAAGATATGGATCATTCATAAGATTCTGTAAATTAGCACCTATAATACCCTCAGCATCAATCATCCAAAATAAAACCAAAGATCCAACTAACGGTGTAACTATCATTGGTAAAATTGTGCCAAAAATAAGAGGGCCTCTTATTCTTCTAGCAACGGCATTCAGACTAATAGCAATTATAAATCCCAATAGAAGAACATTAGGAGTGACAAACAAACAATAAGTTAAAGTAAATATTAAAGCTTTGTAAAAGGGAAGGTTTGTTACTTGATCAATAAAATCACCAAAGCTCTCAGTTTCTTCCCAGAATACTTTGATTTCATCTAATGCAAGATGATTTCTATCAACATAAGTCCCAAATCCATTAAATTTTCCTAAAGGTTTTTCTTTTCTTATTTTTGATGTTTGTTCTTGATCTACAACTATAGAAACTGTGCAGCCAAATGGATCACATTTTTTTACTTCCTTTACCACTTGGTCGTGTTGGGCATAAAATGACTGAATACCTGTTGAAATAATTGGAAGCCCAATAAAAAGGACCATAGCCAATCCAGTTGGTAAAAAAAACCAAAAAAAAGTTTTATTAGGCATTTGATATATTAAGTGGGGATTTTATCCCCACTTAAATTTTTGATTTTATAGAAAGCCTTGTTCTTTTGCTTTACTAATGTAAGCAGCTTCAACATCTTTCAATGCTTGTTCTGCTGACTCTTTACCTTGTAAAAATTCAACAATTTCGCTACCCAAAGCTCCATGCATTAATCCCATTTGCGGTAACATTGGATAAGGCTTCGCACCCATTTTTACAGCTTCAATAACACCGATTGATTTTGGACCAGGCACAAATCCTTCGACTAACCATACTGCTTGATCAGCTGCATCTGCAACCATTTTCTTATTTGCAGCAGCATGTGCTAGAGCTCTAAATGTTGCTTCAGCGTCTGCGTCAGATCTATTTTTTGCTAGTGTAAAACCATCCCACCACAAAGTAGCTGCAGGAATGTTTCCTCCACCTACAGTTGCTGGACCTTTTAGTTTAGTTGCAGCAGTAATTTTTGCATCACCATCATCATCTAATAAAGTTCCAGATCTTGATGCCCACAATGTCATTAATGCAACATTACCTGATTCCCACTCAACTTTAATTGCTTCACTATCATGTGTTAAATAGTCAGGATTACTTAAGCTTGCTAACTTTTTAAGCATGTTAAGTGTAGCAACACCTTTAGCATTATTTATACTCGGTTGTGCACTACCAGATTTAAAAAACTCACCACCATGACCTATGTACATGTTGACAAATTCTTCAGCTAAATTCCATCCAGCTTTATATGCAGCTGCATAAGGATATTGCATTTTTCCTGATGCTCTAATCTTTTCTGATGCAGCAACAACTTCTTCATAAGTATTTGGTATTGCAATACCTAAATCTTTCAAAACATCTTCTCTGTAGTATAAGTGTTGAGTATTTGCCATGAAAGCAACAGCCATAACTTTTCCATCAATTGTAATTAATTGAGAGTCTTGTATTCCTTTGCCGTATTTTTTTACAAGACTATCTAGTGGTCTGATTAAGTCTTGGTTCATTAAAGGAACAATTGAACTATTAGCCGCAATTCTAGCTGAAAATTCTGAAGGATTTGCAGTTAAAGCAGGTACAGCAATTTTATTGTGCTCAGATGAATGAGTCACTTTAAAATCCGCGCTACCTTTGCAACCTTTAGCCGTTTCAACAAATGTTCTTAATGCTGGAAAATCATTGGCTAAAATATTTATTGATCCACTTTTAATATTACAATCTGCATTAGCAGAAGTTCCTAAAAGTAAAAACAATAATGTGATTAGTATTTTTCTCATATTTGTATTTCCTTTGTTAATAATTAAATATTAAAATCATTATCAAATTTGATTTCATATTTTATTATGACATTTTGGCTCGTTTAGAGATTTAAATAAAGAAAAAAATTAAATGGCCTTTGATGCTAGTTCTGCACCTGCGACCAATGACTCTAATTTTTTATAAACGATTTTTTCATCAATAATTCCAAAGCCGGCAAAAGTACTAAATCCACAATCAGTTCCAGCCATAAGTTGGTCTTTTTCTATTACTTTTGAATACTGAATAAGTCTGTCTTTTACAACCTCAGGGTGTTCTATAAAATTTGTAGTCGAGTCTATTACTCCTGGAGCTATAACTTTGTCTTTAGGGACTTTCAAATTTTCAAATACCCTCCACTCATGGGAATGTCTTGGGTTAGATGACTCAATTAAGTATGTTTTTATATTTGCTTTTAAAGCAATTGGCATAATTTTATCTAAAGCTATGTCGTGTGTATGTGGTCCTTCATAGTTTCCCCAACATATGTGCATTCTTATTTTTGATTGGTCAATATTTTTTAAAGCATAATTTAAAAATTCAATGTGTTTTTCCACTCTTAATAAAAATTCTTTTTCGTTCAAATCTTTAAATGTCATATGTCTTGCTAAAGCAAGATCGGGACAGTCAATTTGAAGATATAAATTATTAGCAATTATTTCTTCATATTCACTTTTCATAATTTCGGATAATTTATTTAAGTATTCATCATCATTTTTATAAAATTTATTTGGTAAAAAAGATGAAATTACACCTGGAGAAGCAGAATTCATAAAAGCATCTGAATGGTTATTTTTTTCTAATGATGTCTTGAAGTTTTCTATATCTAAAGACAGCGATTTTTTATCTTTTATTTTTAGTTCACCTGTACAACATGGTCTTGTGTATGTTGGTGTTCCACCACTTTTAGCAATTTTTTCTTTGTAAGATGGAAAATCATCTAAATCTTTTGGAGCTTTTCTTTCACTCTCACCAGAAAATCCATCAATTCTATCTTTCACATATGTTGCATAACTTATTTTAGACATTTCTCCATCACTGATAAAATCTAAACCTAAGTCAATTTGCTTTTTTACGATATTTTCAACATCCCTTTTAACAATTTCATTAAATCGATTTACATCAAATTGTTTGTTGCTATCTTTTTTAAACAAAATTTCAGATAGATCTTTAGATCTTGGTAAACTGCCTACATGCGTTGTTTTAATTTTAGTCATTAGCTGAATTTAGTAAAATTTGTTTCCATACTGCAACTTCATCAAATAATACCCATTCCCTAATTACATTATTATCGCTTAATTCTGCATGATTTATGCCCATAATAAAAATATCTCCATTTGTTTTATTTCCAAATTCTTCACTGTCATTAGTATGTTTGCCATTAAAAAACCACCTTACAGACGCTCTTGGATTTTTATTTTTTTCTTCAAGAGATCCAATATGTTCAATAGAAAACTGTATATCAGTAAAGGTATTTAATAAAGAATTCCAAAATTTTGTTACATCTTCTCTTCCATGTCCAATTTTGTTTCCAGGCCAACATATAGTTGCCGCTCTACAGTATTCTTTAAAATCATAAGTATTATTAAATATATTCTTTAATATTTCAGAATATTTCTTGCCAGGTCCATTCTCATCAATATCTAATTGTTTATATTTAGATTTAATTTCTGAATTTAAATCGAATAATTTTCTAGCTTTTTTAAAACCACCTTCATTGGTTATTATCATATTAGCAAATTCTCTTGGTGATAATCCAATTTGTCTGACCATTGCTCCTTGATCTCTTACTATCCACTCGTCATAAACTTGATTATTTTTACATGCGCAATCTGCAATTACTCTATAATATATTTTTTTGCCTGTAGGTTTTCCATAGCTACCATCTCCAAGATGAGTGCCTTTACTCAATATTCTGTGTGAAGAATGATAGCCATTATTATCATCGCCATTCCAAATCACATCTTCACCTAAGAGCTGTCTATCGGGAAATTCTTTTAATGTTGCATAAGTAGCATCTATAACAGGTTTATTTCCAATCGTTGTTCCAAAAGGAGATCTGACAGGAATATCATCGGTATAAAAATTTGATATTGATTCAACATCTTTACCTTCCCAGATTTGTTTTGTAATTTTCAAGATAAAATCTGGAAAGTCTGTATATTTATTATCAAAACCTTTCATTAAAGTTTTGAAACACAATTTAGAAAAGATATTTCTTGATTATTTATAGAAATATTTACTTTGCTATTTACAGGAACAGATAAAGTATCTTTGGCAGATAAATTATATTTTTTATCATCTATTATAATTTCCCAATTTCCTTTTTGTGAAAATAAAATAGTAGACTTTTCAAAACTTAAATTTTCAACTTTCCCTTTTGTACCTTTTAATACTGTTAAATTGAAACCAGTATGCTGTTCAATTAATGGATTAAAATTTTCTTTTTCAAATTTATTACCTAAAATTTGATTTAATTTTAATTGTTCGCCAATATTTTTTTCAAATTCTAATCTATTTTTGATTTTACTGATATATGGTTGAATTTGATCAAGATTAAAATTTTCAAATTTGTTTATTTGATCTTGATTTATAGGCTCTAATAATTTTCTGCCTTCTGGTATTTTATTTTTGGATAGATCAATCAAAGAATTATCATCTAGAAGTGCCATACCAGTTTTTTTTGCTTTATCTAAGACTTCAGGAACCCAAGTTATTATTCCTGGATCATCTTCACCTAAAACTACAAAAATCAAACCCTCTTTATCTCCAGCATTTTCAAATCCTCTGAACATGTTAGTCGGCATAGAAATAATATCACCTTCATTTAAAATTGTTTGATTTTTTCCTTCTGCACCCCAATAAAATCTCCAACTACCTGAGTAAATAATAAAAACTTCAGCTGTTGTATGGCTATGTAATCCAGAGCCATTTTTTGGCATCGCTGAAACTGCTCCAAGATTAAATCCGTGTGGTTTAGCAATCTTTATAAATTGCTTACTATCTTCAGCAACACCTGGCCCAACAATTGAATAATTCTTTCTTTCTTTGTGGCCTTCTAATTTACCTTCAACAAAAGGAAGTGCGCTTGGAACAAGTTCATTAAATCTGGCAATAATATTATTCATATTTTTTTAATTTATTAATTATGATATTAGAATTTACAAAAAAAATATATATGCAAATCGAACAATTTGATACAGGTCTTAAAGGCCAAGAGAATGTAAAAAAATTAGTTATTACTCCTGAGGAAAATTATAATAATAAGCAACGTGTAAGACATATATTAAATACCTTAATTATTGATGGAAAAAATAACTTAAATAAGAATTTGAAAGATTTTTTTGATGAAAATGTTAAAGTTAATTGTTTTCATCCTATTAATGAGTTCACGGGAATTAAAACATTTGAAGAATTATATTGGAACCCAATATTTAATTCTTTCCCAGATATAGAAAGAAGAGAGAAATTAGTTATTGGAGGAACTTTTAGAGATAAAGTTCAAATAGGTTCTATATCAAACTTATCGGGAATTTTTAAAAAGTCATTTCACGGAATTAAACCTAATAATAAGATGATTAACTTAAAATTATGTGAAATTCATGAATTGCAAAATAATAAAATAATTCAATCACATATTTTAATTGATTTGATTGATCTAATGTTACAAACGGGAGTATGTCCTTTGAATAAATCTAGAGGATCCGAAGGAAATTGGCTAAATCCAATTAATACTGATGGAGTAAATTTTTTTGAAAAAGATATGAATTTATCAAACTCAACATTGGAACAATCATTAGTCATGCAAAGAAGTTTAAATATAAAACCAGAGTTAGATTCAAAAAATGATGAAGAATTAGTCTCAAAATTAATTGAGCATCCACAAAAAGATTACTGGCATGATAAAATGATATGGTATGGTCCAAGTGGAATAGGTACCGCTAGATCCCTGCTAGGATTTATTAATAATCATCAGATGCCATTCAGAAAAACATTTAAAGAAAGAAATTACTGGAAGCTTGGTCATTATTGTGAACTTGGGGATGGTAAATTTTCTTTAACTGCTGGTTGGAATAGCATTCAGGCAGTATATGGATCTAGTGATTGGTTAGGCTTCCCATCAAATGGAGAAAATGTAACTATGAGAGTTATGGATTTTTATCATCACGATGAAGGAAAAATTAGAGAAAATTGGGTTCCAATAGATTTAATTCATATATTGAAACAAATAAATATTGATGTTTTAAAAATGATTTAATTTTTGATTAGAGACCGTCTATTAAAGACGGTCTCTAAGTTAGAAATTTAATTTATCCACTTATTAACTGTAGACATATTATTTTTTACCCATTCTTCTGCCATATCATCTGGATCCATTTCGTCTCTTCCAACTTTTAAAATCCATTGATTTATCACTTTTGGATCCATAGCCATTTGACTTAGGAATTTAGCTGCCTTAGGATTTCTTTTTTCCAATGATTTTGAGTAAGCAACATAAATAGTTGCCTGTCTACTCTTACAAGGAAATTCTGATACTTCTAACCAATCTTCAGCATCTAGATTCATATTTGAGTCACATCCTTCGCTATAAGCAGGTTCACCGATTTCGTGAAGGTCATAAGCGGCATGTAACCATTCTGGTGTCCAATAATAAAATAGTATTGGCTTTTGGTTATCTATCGCGTCTTTTAATTGAGCCTTAAATGTATCTTGAGGAATAATATTTGGCTCCCAAAGATCTGTCAAACCATAGCTTTTGAATTTAACTTGCCACATTTTTGTAGATTTCCATCCAGCATCTCCTGCCCAATATTCACCTTTTCCATTTCCATCTGTATCAAACATTGCAGCAACGTTTGGATCTTTCATAGCTGCTACATCTGGAACTTTATTTTTTAAGAATGCAGGAACATACATATCTTGAGTTCCTTTGTATGGAGTATTTACGGCAACAGTTTTGTTTCCACCAATATACTGATCCCAAATGCCTTGTCTATTTGGCATCCATAAATCAGTGTAGACATCAATTTTACCATCACCTTTATCCATACCTGCCATAATTAAATTTCCATCAGATAATCCTTGGACTATTTCAGCCTCTGAATTGAGTGGTCCATTAATTATAGCTTTAATCACATGTCCAATAACTTTTGCACCAGTCCAACTTAAATCAGAGATCATCACTTTCTCACCAGCTGCTTTAGCTGAAGTTGTTACAAGCATTATTGAAGAAAATATTAAACCTAATAATAGTTTTTTCATTTTTCCCTCTCTAAATGTTATTTTAATAATTATCTTATTTTTGATTTTATATTTCAATTATTAATTTTAACTTATTTTGTGGCTTTCTGAACAACTCTATCAATTATCATTGCTATAAATGCAATTGCAAGTCCTGCTAAAATACCTCGCCCAATTTTTGTGTTAGCTAACGCTTCAACAACAATTAATCCCATTCCCCCAGCTCCAATCAATGCAGCAATAACAACCATTGATAAGCACATCATTACAACCTGATTTATTCCAGCCATGATAGATGGAAGTGCTAATGGTAATTCAACACTATATAAAAGTTGTCTTTCAGTTGATCCGAAAGCTAATGCAGCTTCTTTAATTTCTGAAGGAACCTGTCTTATTCCTAATGCTGTCAACCTAACTATTGGTGGCATTGCAAATATAACCGTAGCAATAATTCCAGGAGGCTTACCAAC
>CEWJ01017568.1_pt1 | contig 12086 bp, 12 predicted proteins | sample 350291 | NCBI WGS metagenome assembly CEWJ01 (sample SAMEA2622923, study PRJEB7988) | marine metagenome | isolation source: saline water (ENVO:00002010), including | reverse complement strand
AAAGATATTATGCATAAAGGCAAAGACATACCGATTTTAAAATCAGAGAAAATGCTTAAAGATGCATTGTTTGAAATGACGAAGAAAAATCTAGGTTGTGTAATTATTATAGATCATAATAATAAAGCATCTGGTTTTTTTACCGATGGTGATCTGAGAAGAGTTATAAAGAAATCAATTGATATTCATAATACTAAAATAAAAAAAATCATGAATAAAAATTTTTTATTTTGTAACGAAGACGATTATGCAACTGATACTTTGATAAAAATGAAAAAAAATAAAATTAATTCTCTACCGGTTTTAGATAAAAAAAAGAAAGTTGTTGGCGCTATAAATATGCATATACTTGTAAATTCAGGAATGAGATAAAAAGTGAACTATTTAAAAAAAAACTTTTTTAATTTTTTAATACTGATTATAGGCTGTATTTCGGTAATATATATCAATAATAAAGCTGACGATGTTTTAGAAGTTAGCTCGACAGAAATTATAACCATGCCAGATAATTCATTTAATAATGTGAAATACATTGCGATGGATGACAATGGAAATCCTCTTTATACTGTAACTAGCCCGGTGATGAAGCAATTTTTTAATAATGAGGTTATCGAAGCATTAAACCCAAATATTCTTCTTTTTCGAGACGATAAGCCGCCTACAAAAATTATTTCAAAATCTGGATCAATTGCATATAAAAGAAAAAACATCAAATTATTTGGGGATGTAAAAATGTTTTTTCAGGAAAAAGAATCTGATCCTCTTTTAAAATTAAATACTGATGAAATATATATATATTTGAACGAACAATTAGCTGTAACAGACTCAAATGTTTATATAACAAAAAATAAATCCTACTTAAACGGAAAAGGAATGAAGAGCAGCCTATTGAAAGGAGAGTTTGTAATATTCGAACAAACAAGAGGAAAGTATATTGAGTAAATTAAATTATATTATTGTAATATTTTCGATATTTATATCTACTTCAGTATATGCTTACGAATTAGATAAAAATAAACCAATTTTTTTAGAGTCAGATTCAGCAAAATGGGATGAAGATTCTCAAAAGAGCACATATAGGGGTAATGTAGTTGTCACTCAAGGCACCATGCTACTTACTGGAGATTTGCTGATAGTCACATCGAAAAATAATGAAATTAATGACATGATTATCACTGGAGAAAAGTCAACTTATAAGCAAAAAACACGAAGTGGTAAAATCATTAATGGAGAGGCTTATAAGATTCAATATTTCGTAGATACATCCAAAATTATTTTTTTGAATCAAGCAGTCCTAACTCAATCAAATAATGTAGTTAGAAGTAATAAGATAATTTACATAACTGAAAGCGAAAATATAATTGCGGGTGATAAGGCTGGAAAATCAAGAGTAAAAATGACTCTCGAACCGAAAAGCGAAAATGAATAAACTCAGTGTTAAGAAAATATCAAAATCTTATGATTCAAAAAAAGTTGTCTCAAATGTTTCAATTGAGGTTTGTACTGGTGAGGTTATTGGCTTGCTTGGTCCAAATGGAGCTGGTAAAACAACGTGTTTTTATATGATTACAGGATTAATCTCTCCTGAAACAGGTAGCATCAATTTAAACCAGAAAAATATTACTAACCTTACAATTGATCAAAGAGCAAATTTAGGATTGGGGTATCTTGCCCAAGAACCTTCAATATTCAGAGGCTTATCAGTTAGTGATAATATTTTTTCTATTTTAGAGCAAAGATCTGATATTGATAAAAAAGAAAAAGAAGAAAAACTTTCCTATTTACTTGAGAAATTTAATATAAGCCATATAAAGAACACTATGGGTATAAGTTTGTCTGGTGGTGAGAGGAGAAGAGCTGAAATTGCAAGAGCGCTAGCATCAGATCCTAAATTCATTTTATTAGATGAACCTTTTGCAGGAATTGATCCAATATCAGTAATTGATATTCAAGAAATAATAAAAGATTTAAAAGAAAATAAAATAGGCATACTAATCACTGATCACAATGTTAGAGAAACTCTTAATGTTTGTGATAGGTCGTACATTTTAAATGATAGTAAAATAATTGCTGAAGGAAACTCTGAAGATATTCTAAAAGATGATAAGGTGAAAAAAGTTTATCTAGGGGAAAAATTTAAAATGTAATATTAAAATTATTATGAAAGCAAGATTAATTGCAAAACAAGTATCTAAATTATCCTTGAGCCCACAGCTTCAAAGTGCAATAAAGCTTCTCCAGATGTCCGCCATTGAAATTAATAATGAAATTCAAAAAATTTTTGAAAATAATCCTCTTATTGAAAAAGAAGATAGTTGTGAGGATTTTGAATATAACGAATGTGAAAATCACTATTCACATTATCAAGCAAATCTATTAACAGGAATAAGCAAGCAGTCTATATCTACAAGTGAAATAATCGAGAAAGTAACAGCTGATGAAGCTAATATTAAGCAGCATTTGATGTGGCAAATACATCTACTTAACATATCTGACAAAGATAAAAAATTGGCTGAATTGATAATAGATTATATAAACGATGATGGCTTTCTAATTAAAAATATAGAAACTATTTTTGATGATGTGTATTTAAATTCTGAAACCTCCATTGACGAGCTCATCGCGGTTCAGCATCTAATTCAGAATTTAGATCCTGTTGGAACATGCTGCATTGGAATACAAGAATCTCTACTTGTCCAATTACAAAATATTTCCCCCGAAACAGAAATTATTAGTAAATGCCAAATAATTTTAAAAGATTTTTTTGAAGAGTTTGTCGCGAATGAATTTAATGTAATTAAAAAAAATATTCAATTAAATGATAGTGAAATTGCGGGGATAAAAAAATTAATTAAAAGTCAAAACGCAAGGCCAGGATCTAAAATCTCTACAACGAGAGAAATAAATTATATTGTTCCAGACGTAAAAATTTCAAAAAAAGAAACTGAATGGGAAATAAAAGCAAACCACCTTATTTCACCAAATATTTCTATCAATGAAGAATACGTAAAGCTTATAGAATCTAATATAAAAAACGAAGATTCAGAATTTTTAAAAGAAAATTTAAGAGAAGCGAAGAGTTTTATAAAAAATATAAAATATCGAAACGATACTTTGCTAAATATCTCTCAATGTATTTTTAATAAACAACTAGAATTTTTTAAAGAAGGTTCTTTAAAAATAGTTCCTTTGAAGTTAAATGAAGTTGCTAAAGAAATAGGAGTCCATGAATCAACTGTTTCAAGACTAACAAGTGGGAAATATATAGAGACACCGTATGGTGTGTTCGAATTAAAATACTTTTTTTCTAGGTATATCACAAATGATTCAGGAGAAAATATTTCTTCAAGTTCAATTAAAGAAAAAATAAAAATGATTATAAAATCTGAGAATAAAGCAAAACCTTTATCTGATGAAAAAATAGTCAATCTCTTAAAAAAAGAAAATATTAATATTGCCAGAAGGACAGTATCAAAATACCGGATTGCATTGAATTACGAATCATCCTCAAAAAGAAAAACAAAATAGAGTTTTTTATAAAACTTGTTACACTAATTAAAATAGAGTTTGTTAATGAAATTTTAAATGTTTGTAATAAGAGATGTCTATGCCTACAGAAAGCCAAATTTTAAAATTAGATGCAATATCTGAATCATTGAATTCTGGAGCAATGTTAAAAGCAAAGCTAATTTTAAATGGTCTTCATCCCGCAGAAATTGCAAGGTTACTTGAAAGCTCGCCACCCAGACAGCGAAGATTAATTTGGGAAATGCTCGACCACTCATATGATGGTGAAGTTTTATTAGAGGTTGGTGAGGAAGTTAGAAATAATCTAATGGAATCTATGGATGAGCAATCCTTATTAGCAGCAACAAAGGGTCTTGACGTTGATGATCTTGCAGATTTACTTGATGAACTGCCTGAAACTGTGGTTAAGCAGGCTCTTAAAGGGATGGATTATCAGTACAGAACAAGGTTAGAAGGTGTTATGAATTATAATGAAGACACTGCTGGTGGTCTAATGAATACTGATACCATTACTATAAGACCTGATGTTACTCTGGATGTTGTCCTAAAATATTTAAGATTAAAAAAAGAAATACCTCAAAATACTGACAATATAATTGTTGTTGATAGATATAATCATTATTTAGGTACTTTGTCTGTAACAACACTCCTGTGCGCTGATCCTGAAAAAACTGTCTCAGAGTCAATGAATAACGATTACATTTCTATTAGCGCAGATTCGCTTGCGAACGAGGTTGTAAATATTTTTGAAGACAGAGATTTGGTATCTGCACCAGTCGTTGACCAAAACAATATATTACTTGGAAGAATTACAATTGACGATGTTGTTGATGTAATTCGTGAGGAAAGCGAACATACAGTTCTTAATATGGCTGGTCTTACTGATGAAGAAGATATATTTGCACCAGTTCTTCCTTCTACGCGACGAAGAGCAATTTGGTTAGGTATAAATTTAATTACTGCTTTGATAGCCTCTGGTGTGATTAGCTTATTTCAAAATACAATTGAACAAGTTGTTGCGTTAGCAGTACTAATGCCGATTGTTGCGAGTATGGGAGGTATTGCAGGTTCTCAAACTTTAACTCTTGTAATTAGAGGAATTGCTCTAGGAAATGTTAGTTCTACAAATTCAAGATCACTTTTATTTAAAGAAATATCTATTGGGTTACTAAATAGTTTTCTTTGGGCAACAGTAATTGGTGTGTTATCTTCATACTGGTTTGATAATTATCTTATTGGAATTGTCATCGGTATAGCCATGATTGCAAATTTAGGTTTCGCAGCGTTATCTGGTGTATTAGTTCCTATAATGCTTAAAAGAATTGGGGTTGATCCAGCCCTAGGAGGAGGAGTAATTTTAACAACCATTACTGATGTAATTGGATTTTTCTCATTCCTAGCTTTAGGTACAATTTTTCTATTATGATTTTTATTGATTAAAAATTCTTTTTAATTACGTTTTTTGCCGACTTTGAAATGGAATACGTAGTTTCTTTAAATTTTTTCAATAATTTTTTCGCCCATATAAATTCTGTAGCTAACAAGGCTAATCCTGCGGGTATAACAATAATAGCTGGGCCTGGTGTAAAAAAGAGTATGCACCCAATTAAAACAATAGAAATACCTATTAAAAAAATTGCTAATCTTCTAATTTGTTTATATAGATTTTCAGGTGTCATGAATCTATTTTGGTAATGTCACTCCAGTTTGTTTCTGATATTTTCCACCTCTATCTTTATAAGATACTTCGCATGCAGAATCAGATTCAAAGAAGACCATTTGTGCAACGCCCTCATTTGCATATATTTTTGCTGGTAATGTAGTTGTATTGGAGAACTCAAGGGTTACATGTCCCTCCCACTCTGGCTCTAAAGGCGTAACGTTTACAATGATTCCACATCTAGCGTAAGTAGATTTCCCTAAACATATTGTCAAAACCGACCTTGGTATTTTGAAATATTCAATGGTTGATGCGAGAGCAAATGAATTTGGTGGGATAATGCAAGTATCGCCTTCAAAGTCAAAAAAGCTATCTTTGTCAAAATTTTTAGGATCTACAATTGCAGAATTTATATTTGTAAAAATCTTAAATCTACTTGAACACCGAACATCATAACCATAACTTGAGGTACCATATGATATTACTTTATTTCCTGAAAGTTCTTTTACTTGGTCTGGCTCAAAGGGTGAAATCATGTTTTCTTCCTTTGCCATCTTTTTTATCCAATGGTCAGATTTTATAGACATATTTTTTTCACTAATTATTATCGATCACAATTTTTGGAAATTTAGAACTATAATCTTTTGATTGCGCAGCTAACTTACCTGCAGCCTTTCTAGCGATTTCGCTATAAATCTCTGCAAGTCTGCCATCCGGTTCATATACAACGCTTGGCTTCCCAGTATCTGTTTGTTCTCTAATTGAGATATCTAATGGTAATTTACCAAGTAAATCCACATTACTTTCAGATGCCAAAGATGTGCCCCCGCCTTCACCAAATATAGATTCTTCGTTTCCACATTTGCTACAAATATGAAGACTCATATTTTCAACAATTCCTAAAACTGGAACCTCTACTTTCTCAAACATTTTTAACCCTTTTCTGGCATCCAATAATGCTATGTCTTGAGGTGTAGTTACTATTACAGCTCCGCTAACAGGTATTTTTTGAGCCAGTGTTAACTGAACATCCCCAGTCCCTGGGGGTAAATCAATTATTAAGTAATCAAGATTTTTCCATTGGGTATCAGATAATAGTTGTTCTAATGCTTGTGTAACCATAGGACCTCTCCAAATCATTGGAGTTTCCTCATCAATTAAGAATCCAATAGACATTGCTTGGATATTGTAATTTTCCATAGGCTCAAGAGACTTACCGTCTTGAGAATCAGGCTGACCCTTTAATCCAAGCATTCTAGGCTGGCTTGGTCCATAAATATCTGCATCAAGTATTCCAACATTCGAGCCCTCAGCTGATAAAGCAAGAGCTAAATTTACTGCAGTTGTTGATTTTCCAACTCCTCCTTTCCCGGAGGCAACAGCAATCACGTTTTTTATATTCTGCATAGGCTGTAAACTCTTCTGTACAGAATGGCTTTCAATTTTCCAGCTAATTTCTACTTCACCACAAGAAATCTCATTGGACGATAACTGCTTTATAATCATCTCATTTAAATTTGACGCAAAATTCTTAGCTGGATAACCAAGAACAATTTTTAAATTTGGTTTATTATCAACTATCTCAATTGAGCCGACAGACTTTGTTTCGACTAAATTTTTTCCTGTATTTGGATCAATTAATCCTTTAAGCGACTCAATGACCATTGCTTCAGTCAACGACATTCTTTTCTCCTTTTAATTTAAATACTTTCAACACATTAACTAACATTATTATATACTACTTATAGATTTTTGGAGAAAAAATGGATACAAATAATAAGATTTTAGTAACAAGTGCCCTACCTTATGCAAATGGGCCAATACACATTGGTCATTTAGTTGAGTACATACAGACTGATATTTGGGTAAGGTTTAATAAATCTCAAAAAAAATCAGTTGCTTATATTTGTGCTGATGATGCCCATGGAACACCAATAATGCTTAAAGCTAAAGAACTCGGGATTGCTCCTGAGGAATTAATAGAAAAAGTTCAAAAAGAGCACAAAAAAGATTTTGCAAGCTTCTATGTAAATTTTGATCATTACTCTTCGACACACACAGATGTCAATGAAGAATTATGCAAAAGAATTTTTCTTAAACTAAAAGAAAACGGCTTTATTGAAAAAAGAACAATATCGCAATTTTATGATGAAAAAGAAAAAATATTTTTGCCTGATAGATATATAAAGGGAACATGTCCAAAATGTAAATTCGAAGATCAGTATGGAGATTCATGTGAAAATTGTGGAACTACTTATAGTCCAGTTGAACTTATCGATCCAGTATCAATCCTTTCACAATCTAAGCCTATAACAAGAGAAACCGAACACTATTTTTTTAAGTTAAAGAACTTTAGAGAATATTTAATTAACTGGACGCAGACAAATAATCTACAACCCTCTATTAGGAATAAATTAGATGAATGGTTGAAAGATGATTTAAATGATTGGGATATTACAAGAGATAGTCCATACTTTGGTTTTAAGATTCCAGAAGAGCAAGATAAATTTTTTTATGTTTGGATGGATGCTCCAATTGGTTATATAGCTGCACATGAGGAATACTCTAAAAAAAATAATTCATTTGCTGATATATGGGATGATGAGAAAGTTGGCGAAATCTACCATTTTATTGGGAAAGACATTGCTTATTTTCACGCTCTTTTTTGGCCGTCCATTTTAGAGGGCTCTGGACGAAGAACACCAAATGGGATTTTTTGTCATGGATTTTTGACAGTTAATGGTAAAAAAATGTCAAAATCAAGAGGGACCTTTATTAAAGCAACTGATTATCTTAAACATTTAGACCCGGAATTTTTAAGATATTATTTTGCAAGTAAATTGAATGATGGTATTGAAGATATTGACCTAAATTTTGAAGATTTTTCTAAAAAAATTAATAGTGATCTTGTGGGAAAACTTATAAATCTTGCAAGTAGATGCTCATCATTTATTGAGAAAAAATCAAATTTTCTTCTTTCAGACGAGTTAGAAGATCAAAAAAAGTTTAATGCTTTTCTAGATGAGGTTAAAGAAATTGAAGTTTTCTATCAAAAGAGAAAATTTAGTAATGCTATAACAAAAATTATGTCAATGACTGATAAAGCAAATCAATACATAAATGAGAAAAAGCCATGGGCATGTGAAAATGATGACGAAATTCAAAAAGTAGCAACCCAAGGTTTAAATTACTTTAGGACAATTGTGATAATTTTGTCGCCGGTCATGCCAAATTTATTAGAGCAAACTGAGAAAATATTTAATGAAAAGAAATTATTTTGGGATAATTGCTTCGATCCAAAGTTGGGCTCAAAAATAGAAAAATTTATACCACTTAAAGAAAGAATAAAAAAAGAAGAAATTGAAAGTTTGAACAACAGTCTTTTAGATGAGACTGAGAAAAAAGATAAAACAGAGAGGAAAAGTATGACAGAGGAAATCGATTATGAAAATTTTGCAAATATTGATCTTAGAGTTGGCGAAATAATAAGAGCTGAAAATATAGAGGGTGCTGATAAGCTTCTAAAGCTTGAAGTTGATCTTGGCGACTTAGGAGTAAAAGAAGTTTTTGCTGGTATAAAAAAATACTATAAAATTTCTGATTTACTTGGGTCAAAAACTCTAGTTGTATCAAATTTAAAACCAAAAAAAATGAAATTTGGATTGTCCTCGGGTATGATACTTGCTGCAGATTCTGATGGTGATATCATCATAATTAGTCCCGATAGTAAGATAAAAAATGGTTCAAAAGTAAAATGAATGAAAGAATTGTTGCTAAGATTAATGAAAACAACTGTATTGGCTGCACCATTTGTATTAACGCCTGCCCATTCGACGCAATAATTGGAGCTCAAAACTATTCTCACAGAGTTAATAGACAAGAATGTCCCGGCTGCAAAGTATGCGTAACGAAATGTCCAACTGACTGTATTGAAATAGTAAAAATCAAGCAAAGTAAAGAAGATATTAAGGAAAAAGTTAAATTTAATTTTCAAAGAAGAAAGTTAAGGAAAGAAAACTTAAAAAAAATGCATTTAGAAAATATAAATCTTCAGCTTGATAAAATTATTAAATCATAATTATTATATTTGAAAATTTTTATCTCTTAAGTGGAAAGGATTGAACCATTTTAATTTATTATGAAGTTTTACAACATCTCCTATTATTAAAAGTGTTGGTGGTATTATCTTATTTTTTAAAATTATTTCTGGCATGCTTTCAAGATCGCCAATGATGACCTCTTGGTCTTCCGTAGTGCCTTTAACTATTAAAGCAGCAGGAGTTTGTTTTTTTAAACCATGCTTAATAAGCTCCTCACAGATTATTTTCGACCCATGCATGCCCATATAAAATATTAGAGTTTGCTTATCGTGCGCAAGCATTTTCCAATTTAAATTAACAGTTCCATCTCTTAAATGCCCTGTTACAAAAATACAGGCTTGAGAATAATCTCTATGTGTTAGGGGTATTCCAGCATAACTTGCGCATCCGGAAGCAGCGGTAATGCCAGGTACAATTTGGAAAGGTATGTCGTCTTTGATCAAGCTTTCGATTTCCTCTCCGCCTCTGCCAAATATAAACGGATCCCCACCTTTTAATCTTAAAACCTTTTTACCCTCTAATGCTAGTCTAGCAAGAAGTTGATTTATATTTTCTTGAGGCATTGCATGATCGGCCCTTTGTTTTCCAACATATATTTTTTCTGCATCTTGTCTTATTAAATTCATAATTGGTTTTGAAACTAATCTATCATATATAACAATATCAGCTTTCTGCATTAACCTTAGAGCCTTAAAACTTAATAACTCAGGGTCGCCTGGCCCCGCTCCAACTAGGTAAACTTCCCCAGTTTTTTCAAGCATCACTTTTTCTTCAAGTGATTTTTCTAAAGCCTTTTTTGCTTTGTCAACGTGACCAGATAAAACCATCTCAGAAATTGGGCCATCTAAAAAGATTTCCCAAAAATTTCTTCGGTCTGATATTTTAAGAAAAGTTTTTTTTACTACACTCCTGTACTCCATCATAAACTCTGCGAGCTTACTAAATGAATAAGGTATAACGGTTTCAAGTTTGGTTTTTACCAACCTTGTTAGGATTGGAGATGCTGCTCCAGAAGAAACAGCAATTTTTATTGGGTCTCTATCTACTACTGAAGGTATTAGCGTATTTCCAGATACTGAATCTTCTGCCATATTTACTAGTATATTTTTTTCTTTTGAGATTTTTGCAATCTCTTTATTTATTTTAGTATCATTTGTTGCTGCAACAATTAGAAACTGATCTTCGATATCCTCTTTATTAAATTTGCGTTTAATTATTTTAAGGTTTTTATGCTCATTTGACTTTAAATGGATTTCATCAATTACATCTGGAGATATTAGGGTGACGCTCATATTTGTGCTCAGAATTGGTATAAGCTTTCTGCTTGCTACCTTACCCCCTCCGACTACTAAGCATTTTTTGCCTGTTACATCAATAAATAATGGCAAATAGCTCATTCTTTCTCCCCCACATGTCAGAATAACTTTATGATAATTCTAAAAAATCTTTATAATAATTATTATGTAAAATTACTTAAATTTTTACATTAAGCAACCATAAAAGATATATTGCAAAGTAGGTGTTTTTGTAGGTGTAAACAATGAATTTATTGGGTTTTTCACAATTTATTTCCAACCATTTGAAAAAATATATAGCTGTTTTCACAAAACTATAGAATAATAAATACCTGCAAGAGATTTTAAAATAAGGAGAATTAAAATGACCATATCAAAAGAAGAGTTAGAAAAAATAATGGAAAAGAAGGCTGGCATGCGAAGAGAAGCATATGACCGAAGAGCCGCTCAAGAAAATAAAGATGAAGTCAGCGCTCAAGCTTGTGAAAGGTTTATGGCATTATCCGAGTACGAAAATGCAAATGTTATTATGTGGTATATAGACTGCAGATCAGAAACCAGAACAAAACCTCATTTGCTAAAGGAAGTTGAAAAAGGCGAGAAAAAAATTATCGTACCTTATTGTACAGAAGATGAAAATGGTGAAAATAAACTAGGTCTATGGCATATGACTAGTCTCGAAGAAATGGTCGTTGGAAAATGGAATATATTAGAGCCTCCAAAAGAGCTTTGGGGAAATCCAGAAAAAGAAGTTTCTCCACAAGAATTGGATATGATAATGGTTCCTGGAACTGGATTTGACAGATCGGGTGGAAGAATGGGCAATGGTCAAGGCTATTATGATAGAACAATGGAGCAAGTGAGGCCAGATTGTTCGCTGATTGCTTTATGTTACGAATCTCAACTGTTCGATGAAATTCTTGTCGCTCCTCATGATGTTTACATGGATAAAGTCGTTACAGAACTCGAAGTATACGAGGGAAAAGGAAGAGGTTAACTGATGACAGCGATAATTGATGACACATATGCTGAAGCATTTAAGAGTATGTACTCTGAGGTTCTAATTACAGCCATAAATAAAAAGTGGCTTGCTCATGCAGTAAATGCTGCAACCGGAAATGCTTCGAGTAGTATTCTTTGTGATTGTGAGGCTGGTTTAGATAGATATGTTGGGCCTGGAGGTGATGAAAGTGTTAACACGCCAGATGGAAGACCAGGAGCAATCATTCAACTACATATTCCTAAATTTTGGAAAGACCCAAAAAAACTTGAAAAAGCGGCGCTTGTAAGAATTAGCCAAAACATTTTAACGTGTCCAACTGCGTCTTGTTTTAATCTTATTGAAGACGAAGAGCTATATTTCAAACTCGGAAAAAAGGTTGCGTTTTTTGGCAATAAGCATCAAAAAAGAATTGAAAGACATGGACGAAAAATGTGGTGGATTCCAATTCTCGGTGGTGAATTTATACTTGACCGAAGGTTTGGTTATGCGGATGGATTAAT
>CEWJ01125632.1_pt1 | contig 12162 bp, 9 predicted proteins | sample 350291 | NCBI WGS metagenome assembly CEWJ01 (sample SAMEA2622923, study PRJEB7988) | marine metagenome | isolation source: saline water (ENVO:00002010), including | reverse complement strand
TCTGAAGCCGAGCGAATAAGTCTACCGACACCCTGCCTCAATTTAAGGACAGCCTCTGGTACAGAATACTCGAGGAATGGATTACCTCCTACCTTTTCAATTTGCTCAAGCCTAGACTCGATCAATGGATGACTGGGCACAGCAAATGGAATTCTTGTAACTATCACATTCGATAAAGCTTCCCCAGGCACATCAACACCAGTCCAAAAACTATCAGTTCCAAAAAGCACCCCTTTTGAATCCTGTTTAAACATTCTTAACAATTTAGATCGAGGTACATTTTTCCCTTGAATGAATAGGTTAAATCCAAATTCCTCTAATGCCCCTGAAATTTTATTGAAAACGGAATTCATAAGCTTATAACTCGTGAATAGGACAAACGCATTACCATTAGACTTCCTAACAAATGCTGTAATCCAATCGCCTAATTCATCCTCATATTGATTGGATCTCGGATCAGAAATATCTTTAGCCAAATAGATCTTCATTTGGTTTTTGTAATCAAAAGGACTTCCGATTTTTTCAGTATGAATTTTCTCTGCGCCTATTCTTTTTTTTACATATCCAAGAGGTTCATTGTTTTCACCAATTGACAAGGTAGCACTTGTGAGTATGCATGAATTTGATAAATCAAAAAACCTAGAACCTAAATCTTCAGAAACGTCAACCGGAGCACTTCGGAGAATGAAATTTTCGTATCGACCAACAGTTTTCTCTACCCAGAAGACATGCTGCGTTAAGGACTGATCAATGAACTGAGAAATAGAATCTCTTGAAACAGAAAGACGACTCACTAACTCCAGTAATTCTGAACGTATCGATTTGTTATTAACGTCATCCAATATCGAAATAATTTTTTCCTCTAAGAATCGAAAATCTGCTGATACATCACTTGGAAAAAAGCCAGATGCTTTAACCCTAAATTCCCTACCCCATTCACCAAAATCACAAATTGAATTAACCAAATTAAAAAAGGTCTCTATTTTGTTTTGTAAATTAATGACACCATCAATTGCTTCATTAGCGCGAACTATTTGTAATAGACCTCTTTTTTTAGTTGAGTCATACAAACGATTAAGATCAAAAATTAGTCCTGATTGAGATACTTTTATTCCTAACTGATTTGCGGCAACATCTTCTAACTCATGGGCTTCATCAATAATTAAAAAATCATCTGAAAAAAGAAATCCATCAGAACACCCCATGGATTCATCAAGAGAATCCATTAAATTAAATAAAAGGGTATGGTTAACGACAACAACATCGGCTGACATTGCATCGTTCCTAGCTTTCTGATAAAAACAGTTTGAATTTTTTCCACAGGTCCTTGGGTTACAAAGTCGACTTTCACTACAAACTTGAGACCACAGATTTGCTGATGGAGTAAAGTCAAGATCACTCAGTGTGCCATCTTGAGTATCGATAGCCCAATCTTCAATAGATTCGAGTTGATCGAATTCATCTAATTCAAATAGATCTCTTGAGTTATTTAATGCTAATTGGAGTCTTCGAGGGCAAAGATAATTAGTTCGGCCTTTCAAAAGAACAGAGGTAAAACCAAACTCCAGTAAACTTTGTAAAAAAGGAAGATCTTTATCTATTATCTGTTCTTGTAAATTAATCGTTTTAGTACTGACGACTAACTTTTTATTTTTATCCAGCGCATGCAAGACACCTGGTGCTAAATATGCCAGAGTTTTACCAACTCCAGTCCCCGCTTCTATAATTAAATCTTTAGAATTTTCGAGAGATTTGGCAATGATGCATGCCATTTCCTGTTGTTCCTGTCTGTATTCATAACCATTCGCTAGTGATAATTTTCCATCGGGACCAAAAAATTCATTTATTTGATCAGTCAAATTGCAACTAGCATCAATTGAATCAGAAGGCATTTATATATTATATCAAGAAAAGCATCATCTAAGAGTAATCAAAATTTTCCCTTAATCTGATGATTACTTTCTTGTTATAAAATTTGTCAGCTATTGCTAACATTTCTTTGATAATTTCATCAGATTTAAATTCAGCGCTCATCACATCAATTAAAAGAATTTTCGTATCATTATTATCATTTGATACTTCGATTTTGATTAAAAGATCTTCACCAGTGTCTTTAATTATCAACTGCCTTATTTGGCCTTCTAAGTCATCGATTTTATTTTCATTCCTAGACAACTCACTAGAGACCTTAGTCATCAAAACAGAACTCAAAGGAACAATATGGATTGCCGCAACAATGACAATTGCTAAAGCAAACCTTCTAGTCCAAATATTCAAACTATTCTGATTTTTCTTGCCTCTTATTCCTAGCATCAAAAAAGTGATCCCTGCTCCTATAATGATGAAAACTACATTTGTAGTGAAAAGCAATGTTGCTCCGAACGCTATCTTTTGTTCATTCATTGCAATTGCAATTCCTGCAGTAGCTATGGGCGGAATAAGTGCGGCGGCAATGGCTACTCCAGCCAATGCAGAAACAAGTCTAGGTCTTGCGTAGCAATACGCTGCAGCCATCCCTGAAATTATAGCAATGAGCATATCTGGCACATCTGGTTCTGAGCGACTTTGCATCTGATCTGTAACTCCGTAAAAAATCCCAAAGGTTCCTAGTAGTACACCTAAGATCAGAGCAGAAAAATAACCAAACAAAAGAGATTTTGAACAGTCAACCATTAAAACTTTGTTTCCTTGAATCAATGAAAGTGCAGCACCGAGGATTGGCGTCATGAGAGGTGCAACCAACATTGCACCAATTATAACAGCGGGGCTATTGAGCATTAGGCCCAAAGCTGCCAAGGCTGTTGAAAACGATGTCAAAGCGACGAAGTCAAAACTCCACTTTGAGTTAACTTCGACATTTTCAAATATCGTTACTCTTGATTCCCTATTAAGCTGAGGAATCTTTCCAGATATAATTTTTTTGAAACCAAGTTTGATTTTCTCTTTAACATTTGATGCAGCTCTAAAAACTCCGACTGCAACTTTACCATCTTCTCTTAACAACCTATCCGTAAGAGTGCCAAAAAAAGCGCGATTCAACAATCCTGAATCTGAGGCTCCTAATAAAACAAGATCATACGCCCCAGAGGATGCTTCCGAATGAATCACTGCACTAATATCATTACCTAGAGAAACAATTGGATTAATTGCCTTATTTCCCTCACTAAATCCAGACTCAGATAAAATTCTCTCTAGCCTTTTCATGCCAACTTCTTCAGAAAGCTCACTAACATCAGATTCAACGAAAAGAACATCTAAGGAAGCGTCATTAGTATCACTTATAAATTTTTCCGAAAACTTTAAGGCCTCAATAGAGTTAGAACCACCCGCAGTAGGAACAAGAATCTTATTACCACCCAACCCTCCCTCTGAAGGAAATCTAAGGGTGATTGAGTCACAATACCCTAACTCAATAAACTTATTTAATAGATCAGCTTTTTTACCTCTCTTTACTAGCGGATGATCCAATAAAAGTAATTTTATCGACGTTGAATCGAATTCTTTTTTTATAACTGTTAGTGCCTCTTCGGTTGTAACACACAACAAGTTATCAGTTTTCGTATTTTCTGGACAAGTACCTATATAGTAGACTGTAAGTGTTTGACCAAACGAACTAGCAATTGAGTTAGCCCATCCATTCATCTCTTCGATGTTGGATTCATCAAATACAATTGCTAATATTGACATTTAAATAAAAGAAAACATAACAATCCAATTCAAAAACTTTTTTGGCAAGCCTTGATAGTATTGGAAATTAACATTGCTATCGTCATAGGTCCTACGCCACCGGGAACTGGGGTTATTGCACTACATTTATCGGCAACTTCTGCGAAATTTACATCACCAACAAGCCTGTAGCCTCTTTCTGCATTCTCATCATTAACACGATTTATACCCACATCAATAATCACGGCCCCATCAGAAACATGCTCTCTCCCAATAATATTAGGTATACCAACAGCAGCAATAATAATATCAGCAGTTGAGCAAATCGATTTAAGATCTTTTGTTCTAGAATGTGCTACTGTAACCGTTGCATTAGCATTTGCATTGTTAGCCATTAATAATAAGGCCATAGACTTTCCGACAATCATGCTTCTTCCCACGACAACAACATTTGCTCCATTGGTATCTATTCCGTATTCCTGAAGCAACCTTAAACATCCTAAAGGTGTACAAGGAATAAACCCATCAGAATCCTCTAGGGTTAATTTTGCAACATTTTCAGGATGAAACCCATCAACATCTTTTTGCGGACTAATTTTACGAACTACTGCAGATTCATCTATGTGATCAGGAGGGGGAGATTGGACCAGTATCCCATGTATTGATGAATCTCCATTCAATTCATCAATAACTTGAAGAAGCTTCTCTTGGGTAGTGTCCTCAGGAAGTTCAATTTTTATCGAGTGAATCCCCAATTTATGACAGGTTTTCACCTTACTACCAACGTAAGCTTTGGAAGCCGGGTCATTGCCGACGAGAACAACAGCTAATCCAGGCTTTATACCCTTGGCTGCAATTTTCTCTACTTCTAAAGCACACTCGTCTAAAACCTTCTGTGATACAGACTTTCCATCAATCAATTGCATACCTACCAAATAAACGGAGCTTGCAATAGTATCAAGGGAGAGATTTTAGAACTTTTTCAATAGCTAAAGCAGATTCACCAATTTCCTCCTTTGTAAGGGATTTTGAAATCCAATGAAACTCATGTAAAACAACACTGACTCTCGAAAAAGGCAGAGGAATTTGAAAATTATCCCATGTCTTAAGTTCTATGCATTTACTATAAGAAATTGTTATCGGCATGATCGGCACATTCGCCATTTGCGCTATTTTAATTGCTCCCAATTTCATAACTCTTGATGGCCCCCGGGGCCCATCAGGTGTTACGGCCAGATCTCCTCCATTTTTCTCTTGCAAACAATCAATCGATTCCCTCAAAGCCTTAACAGGCGACTTATTTGACGAACCTCTTATCGAATGAACTCCAAACCTTTTCATTACCTCAACAATGATTTGACCGTCCCTACTTGGACTTGTCAAAACAGTCCCTTTTCTTTTCAATAAATATTCCTTATAGACAATTGGCATCAGAAAAACCTTACAGTGCCAGAAAACCCAAATAACAGAACCTTCACTATTAGTTTTATCGGAAACGCCACAACGGTCATCAAAACTAATCCTTAAAGTAAACGCAATCGCCCGAATAACTAAGGCGATCAAGTATCCAATAATCTTTGCTTTCACTTTTTATAAATGTCCGGAGTCACTTAAATCACGAGTTAATCTGATTTGTTTATCGAGCAACTCTTTATAAATGGAAACATTTTCTTTAATTGGATCACATCGATTTGATTCATCAAGTTTAACAAATTTAGAGCATAAATCTTCATAATGGTTAACACCAGAATGCATACAACAATGCATCGCCTGAATAGCTGCCCCAAGACTTGCACCTTCAGATGTGGCAAGAGGCACGACCGGTGTATTAAAAACATCTGCAGCAATTTGTCTCCATATTAAACTTTTACTTCCTCCTCCTGTTGCACGAATCTCTGATGGATTAACCCCCATTTCACTAAACTTATTAAGCCCATAAGCCAGTCCCATAGTTGCTCCTTCCATTGCAGAACGAGCTAATTTCGCTGGGTCCATATTATCGCATGTCAATCCATGAATAACACCCTTGCCGTTTGGCAAATTAGGCGTTCTCTCACCATTAAGATAAGGAAGAAAAGACAACCCCTCAGCTCCTGGTTCAACCCGATTAACAGCATCCTCAAGATCCTCAAGACTTAAAGAGAAGAGATCCCTAATTTTTTCAGTAACCACAGTTACATTCATAGTACATACAAGCGGCAACCATTTATCAGTACTATCACAAAATGCCGCAACCTCTCCACCTTCGTCAATTGCTGGAACATCACTCACTCCATAAAGTGTTCCAGAAGTTCCAAAACTCGCCGTGATCGTACCTGATTTCACATTACCTGTTCCAATTGCACCCATCATATTATCACCTCCTCCTGCACTAACAATCACACCTTCAGGGAGATCAAATTCCTTTAAAACCTCAGGTCTAACCTCACCATGTATATTCATCGATGATTGAATTTCAGGAATCATATCAATCATGGAGGGATCAACAAAATCAATTAAATCATTACACCAATCTCTTGTTCTAACATTCAACAACCCAGTTCCAGAGGCATCTCCATACTCCATTTTTTTAATGCCAGTGAGATAGAAATTAATATAGTCATGAGGCAAAAGAATTGTGCGAATCTTTTTGTAATTATCAGGCTCATTTTGTTTTATCCATAAAACTTTAGGAACCGTGTATCCTGGCAGAATATTATTACCAGCAATTTTAATTAACCCTGATACACCGCCAAACTCATCAGCAAAATCCTGACACTGTTTGATTGTTGACGTATCACACCACAACTTAGCTGGACGGATCACTTCATCAAATTCATCTAAAACAACTAATCCGTGCTGCTGACCACTCACTCCAATGCCTGTTATTTTAGATCTTAATTCCCCTAAATCATTCACACATCTAGCAATGACGTTTTTCGTCGCTTTTATCCATTCCTGAGGATGTTGTTCCATATGACCATTGGGCAATCCATCAATAAGATCATATGACTCTTGGGCGGAAGTTAAAATTTCACCCGTTTCAGAATCTAAAGCTATGGCCTTTGTACTTTGAGTTCCACTATCTATTCCTATAAAAATCATTGTATTTTTTGGCTAATTCGTTATTTGGTAAATACCATGCAAGTCGAACTTGCTCATTTAAAGAAATTTAATATCCTATTGTTAACTTTTACACGATTCTGGTGTAAGTAAAGAATCATGGAGTTTGACTGGCAAGAACCGAGTTTTGAAACAACTGATGTATCTTCTAAGGAGATTGAAGAATCTTTCGAAGATCCATTCGCCTTAAGGTTACTACCAGATGGAGAATATGCAGAAATAAACAATCGATTCTTTTGTCTGGGATCATCTGTAAGTAATAGATTACTTTTTAGCCTTTTCTGGACCGATGGAAAAAAATATAGAGTTCTTGCTTCAAGGGATATGACAGATGAAGAAAGAAACTTTTACGAACGACAGAGAGCCCAAGGAATCTAACATCATGGAAACAATAAATGACTGGAAAGAAATACCTTTACTAGAGGAAGAAATCGACGAAGCAAACTATTGGCTGACACATCAACTTTCACCAAAGTTGATGAATTCATCAATACATCAACCTGATTCGAGAGAATCGACAACAATTACCCTGAGATTTGATCCAAGAATGCTTGCAAGAATAAAACGTATCGCTCGATCTCGTTTCTTGAACTATCAAAGCATGATGAAACAATGGCTAAGCGAAAGGTTAGAGGAAGAAATTAAAAAATCCTAAGGAGCATTAACTTCGGATAAAATCTCCTCAACCATATCTTTACCTGAAAGCACACCAGAATCTAAACTCTCATTAGATGCTATGCGATGTGACAACACAGGACCACAAATAGATTTAACATTATCTGGATAAACAGCTTCGTTACCTTCAATCCAAGCAACTGCTTGAGATGCCCTCATTAATGAAATAGCGGCCCTAGAGCTGACGGCATGCAGCATTCCTTTTTTTCTCCTAGCGGATTCACATATATCCGTAATATAGCTACATATTTTCTCACTTACAAACGTAGATCTAACTTGAGATTGGAAATCTAAAACTTCTTCTAGCTCAAGTATAGGACCAGAATCCGCCGTGGAAATTTCATCAGTTGCGTGCAACATGAGTATTTTTGTTTGAATTTCAGGTTCTGGAATAGTCATTGAAATCGAAATCATAAATCGATCAAGTTGCGGCTCAGGAAGTGCAAAAGTACCGGTAGAATGTACGTTATTTTGAGTCGCAATTACCATAAAAGGCAATGACAATTTTTCCGTCTTACCATCAATTGAAACCTGCCTTTCATTCATACACTCCAATAAAGCACTCTGAATTCTGGGACTGGTTCTATTTATTTCGTCCGCCAGTAGAATATTACTAAAAACTGGCCCTCTAATAAATTCGAACTCCTCCTTACCTTGGTGATAAATAGAATATCCCAAGAGATCCGTAGGTAATATATCTGGAGTGAATTGCACCCTACTAAATTGACCGTTAATTGATTTTGCAAGCGTCTCCGCAAGAGTGGTTTTTCCAATGCCGGGAGCACCTTGAATCAATATGTGCCCATCTGAAAGTAAGCCCACTATCATTAAAAATGCTGATTCTTCAGATCCGACAACATTATCCGTTAATCTTTTGCGAACAGAATCTAATCCAGATGACATTTTGAAAAATTAAAAAGTTAACACTATTTCAAACTTTGAAGAAAACAAGCATCAGCCCAATCAGCATGATCTGCAATGTCTAAATCATTACCAGGGTCAACCTCTAGAGTAACACTATTATAGCCAGTAATATCCACTTTTATTAACTTTGCAGGATCTCCTCCTTTAACCCTAACTCTAAACAACTCCTCTTGGCCAGCCTTTACAACAAACTCACAGTCTCCACGCCCTAGAGCGTCATCATCAATACCTATTTCTGCAAGAAAAAGATCATAAGGCCCTTCATTAGAAAATTCGAGCTGCATTCCCGAGGAGAATCCCAGTCCTTTATCATATATTCGGTCACTAATTTTTATCGGTAGCCCAGTCACGGTTCTATCTTTTTGATAATTTCTTTTTAACGCCACAATTGGGTTAACCTTAGAAGAAATCGGCTCTAAATCAGAAAGATAAGCTAGCCGAGGAGATCGAAGAGTAATTCTTTTAACATTTTCCCAAGGAATACTTAGTTTGATATTATCAATTAGGCTTAAACTAATCACATTATCTATTAAATGATTAATACTTGCCCTTATTCTAGTTCCTCCTTTTATGGACAAAACACAAGACGGTCTCTCATCCTCTTTTAGTAAAGGTGAGGCTAGAACCACGCCATATGCTCGATTAACAGGGATCGTTTGTAATTTATCATCTCGATCAAAAACTAAAGTATCGTTGTCATACTCCTCTATCAATCCTTCAACTTCCTTTAACTCAGCGCCTCCACTAATAAAAATGGTATCTAATTCTCTCGTTTCTGTCCAATCTAAGAGAGCTTTTTGAAAACGAGAGCCCCTGCGAAGTTGTCCAAACCTTAGAGCTCTCACTGAATCTATCGGAACTTTTATTTCACCCAACTCATTCACAGATAAAATAAATTCTTCTTCAGAAAGGATAATATTGGATACCGCAAGTTCACTACCGCATATTAAAACAACTTTGCCAATAGATTCATCACCTCCTTTAGCACTATCATTAAAAACTATAGTTCTAAGACCATCGAGAGGAATTTTTTTTTCATCTAAAGAGACAACTCCCTTAGCACTAATGCCTTTTATATTTCCATCAATTATTTCCCCCTCAAGGGTTACAATACGAGATTGAGCACCCAAGCAAAGAGAAAGGATTAAATTTAGAAAAACAAACAAAGAAACAGAGAACGCGTTCATTATTATTGTTTATAGACGTTCAATTATTCCATTGAAATTTTACTTCTTATTACCACCTTGTACCGAACGGTAATACTGCTCCACAAGCATTTTGTATCGAGCGGGATACTTTGACTTTAAGGCACCAAGAGCATCGGCCCCCCTATCTCTTTTTCTTAAATCGTCCCAAGCGCTTTCTGCAGCACCTCTAACTCTACGAACAACACGAGGAGGGTTTTGTGCACTAGGATTTCCTTGTTGGGAATTATTCTGACCATTACCCTGACCATTACCAGCTTGCCCCTGAGAATTTCCTTGATTAGGTGATGAATTAGGATTTGGAGGGGGCGGGTTCTCCTGCTCTTCGGCTCTTTTAATTAATTCATCTAACATTTCAACAATTTTAAACTGTGCAACCTGAGTGTTCTCACCTACGTCCTTAAGATCCAACTTCCTCCTTGAAAACTCCATGTGAGAGGCAACATCATCAATACTTCCCCTGTTAACCCTTTCTAAAGAGGCAATTATATCCAAAGCGGCACCTAATAATCTTGGAGATTCGTTTGGATGATTCTCAACGAAATCATGAAGCGAATCAGATGCAGCTGTTCTCTGTAACATATTTGAATAACTAAGGCCTTGATAATACAAAACTTCACCAAAACGTAGAGTTTCATTCCTCCATTGATCCCGAATCTTTTTGAGATGAGGCAATGATTCTTCGTAGCGACCTTCTCCAATCAATAATCTGGCTAAATAATATGATGCTTCTGATGCAAGAAAATCATTATCACTATTGGATAGTTTTAATAGTTTATCTATTCCATCTGATGGTTCATCAGAAGCAGCCTTTAAAGCTTCTGCAAAATCAGGGTAAACTCTACGAAGTGGTGCCGTTAAAGAATTAGATTCAATCTCACTTTTTAAAAGAAGATCAGATAGATTTTCATTTTCTGCGGCAAACTTTTCAATGAATTTTTCAATAACCTTAATTTTTGAATAATTATCATTATCTGCATTCAGACATCCAATAATTAGAAATTGAATGATTAGGAAAATTACACTTTTTTTCATTTCTTAAAATAGGAACGATGTCCTTTTTGAATTGCTAATCAATTTCGGATTCTAATGGTTGTTGACCTCGAGCAGCAAGCTCTCTTGCTGATTCAGTTACTTTTTTTTGTAATAAGGTAACCTCATTAACCTGTCGCTTAAGAACATCATTTTGAGCTTCATCACTATTTAACTGCATTTCAAAATCGACCGTCCGTCTATTTATCCGCATTTGTGTCAGTCTTAACAATTTCAACTCAGCACTTGGAGGCAATAAATTTTGTTGTTGTTGTTGTTGCTGCTGTTGCTGCTGCTGTTGTTGTTGTTGCTGCTCCTGCTCTTCCATTTTCTGAGCAATTTTTACAGCATCAATCAATTCTTGAAGAGTTAGCTCTACCTCTTTTTGCGATCTCTGAACAAAAGCACCTGTTTCATTATCATCAACTCTATCTGCTATAGCGATTAAGTCATTTTTCATTCCCTCTACAACATTCCGCACAACCACACTAGACCCCTCATCATTTAGCAAGGTTACCGCTTCGTCAGATTTTTCAGAAAGTTTTCTTTCTAATATTTCAACTGATCTCAGCTCGATTCTATCTGCCCTTTTCAATCGACCGTCCTGATCCTGACGCTTTGCCTCTAACACCAAAACCTTAGCAGATCCCTCTTTCTGTTTTTCAAGCATCTCTGTAAACATTTGTTCTAATTGAACAAGCGCTTCCATTTTTTCTTGTTGTTGTAATTCCTCAAGTTGCTTATCAATCTCGTCCTTGGCCCTGTTTAAATCTTCAATTGCATCTTTCTGCTGCTGAGCCGCTTGCCCTGGGTTACCTTGAGCCAACTGTCCAGCTGCTGAATTCATCTTCTCATTAGCGGAATCAATAGCATTTTGTGCCGCTTCTTGACCTTCTTTTAAAGGGTCTTGTTGTTGATCTGAATCTCCTTCAGAAGCATTTGATTTTTCTATTTCCTCGGAAAGTTTAGCCGTTTCTTGAGCCGTTTCCTTTTGATCTTCAGTCAATTCCTGTAAATCCTCAGGGTCGATTCCTGCAATACGATTTCTTTCTTCTTCAAGACCATTCAAAGCCTTTTGCATCTTGTCTATTGCTTCACTTTCAGATTCTGCTGCTGGCTTACCTTTTCCTTCACCCAACTTTTGTTCTGCAAGCTTCTGGTCATTTACAGCATCTTTCATTAAGTTGGCAGGCTTATTTTTTTCTTCTAGATCATTTTTATCTTTTTGGCCTAAGGATTCTTGGAGTTTTTCAGTTTCTTTCCTTAATTCATTCTGAGCATCAGCGATTTTATCAAGACCTTCTATGCCATTAGTAGACTCTCTATCTGTATCCTCTTTAATCTCTTTCTGTTTATCTATAAGCCTTTTAAGTTCAGCAATATTCCGATCCATTTGCTCCAAAGCTTTGTCTTTATCTGATCTAAGTTCACTTTCATCTTTAAGCTCACTTTCATCTTGTATGAGTGATTCAAGATCAGCTTTCCATTTCTTGAGTTTTTCAATTTCTTTTTTGATTCGTTCTGACTCGTCATCCTCTTTGAGCAAAAATTCAATCAA
>CEWJ01084066.1_pt1 | contig 12164 bp, 18 predicted proteins | sample 350291 | NCBI WGS metagenome assembly CEWJ01 (sample SAMEA2622923, study PRJEB7988) | marine metagenome | isolation source: saline water (ENVO:00002010), including | reverse complement strand
TTATTCTTAAGTAAAAATAACTAATATATCTTTATCATCGTGGATGAAAAGGCAAAACTAATATACATTTAAGTATAAATACTTAAATGATTTACATTAAAAGGTTCATGCTTTACAAAATCAAGTACTTATTTTATTAATTGTTGGTTTTAAAAAATTTAATTAATTTCTGATATTTAAATTTTATTTAATATTTACCACTTCCTAAAAAGTTATTGATTTTAGGAATATTTTCTTTAAATTTAAAAAAACCTTTTTTAGCAAATTTCCAAGAATATAAATCTTCTTCTCTAACTAAATAGTTAAAGACTGAATCTTTCTGAGTCTTTAACCTTTGCAGGAAATCCAAATTATCTCCTTGCCCGGGATATAGAACATCGACATTAAGGCAATTTACTAATTCTTTATACAAGTTTGATGAATTTACTATTTTTGTATTGGAAAATTTACTATTAAATTCCTTCAAAAGAATTTTTTTGAATTTTAAAACTTTATCAGATATTTTAATTTGTCTATCTTTATCATCTAAAACAATAAGAAAAACATCTTCATATTTATTGATTAATTCTTGAAGGGTAGAAATATGTAAATCATTCTCAAACAAAATAAGCTTATTATTTTTCTTTTGCATATTACAAGAATAAATTGAATCTTCAAAATCCGGAATATAATCATCAATTAAATCAATTTGTTTATTATTGATAAAATTTGTATTGAATCTATTATTTGAGAATTTACGAAGATTACTAGGAGTAAATATATATTTTTTACCTTTAGTATGCAGCCCTGCTACCCATCTCCAACTTAATGTATTAGAAGCGGCATCTCCATCATAAAGATGCTTTAAAAAAAATCTTGCACCTAACTCCCATGGCAAACCTAAATTAAAAATCCACGTACTTGCGAACCACATTCTTGTATGGTTATGTAGATAGTTAAATTCTTTTAACTCATCTACCCACGAATTAAAAAATGGTATTTCTGTTTTTCCTTGAATAGCTTTTTCATACATCTTTAAGTCAAACTTATTATTACTTTTCTGGACAAATTTGGTCCATACTGACGGTCTATTTTCCAACCAACCCTTCCAATAAATTCGCCAGTATACCTCCTCAATAAATTTATTCACATTTTTTGATTTATAATTAAACCTTATATCCTTTATTATTGAGTATTCAAGAAGTACTCTATGTGTTACAAACTGAGAAATTCCTGAAACAAAATTTTCTGATTCAGGACCATTATCATAATTTCTATATTTTTCATAAAATGTGATTTTCTTTTTTAAGAAATCATTCCACTTAGATTCAGCTAAATTAAAAAACTCCATTTATTCTTTGTAAAAATTATAAATTAGTTATAAGGTATTTTTTAAGCAAAATAATCCTTCAACCCAACTTAATCAATTTAACAAATAAAAAATAAATTTCATTAAGACACTTTTTTATATCATTTTATACTTTTCAGATTAACTCCAGTGTAAGAAAATGTTTAATGAAAAAATAAGAACTTTTAAAGTTAAAGCGGATCAATATGAGTTCAATATTAGAGAGAGATGTAAAATATCTTGATGAGCAATATCGACTTGGGAAAGCAATTATTTCAGATGAAGCTTTTGATCAACTTGAAAAAAACCTTCAAAAAACTTATCCATTATGTAACTACTTCCAGCAAAAAAAATCCTTAGCACTGCCTTCTATTAAAAGTAGCAATTACAAACAGTTTTTAAAAACCTTACGTAAAAATACACGTTTAAGTATTCAACCCAAAATTGATGGATGTGCTATCGCAATTCAATATTTAGATGGGAGATTACATAAGGCCATTAAAAATGATGGCAATGACATTACTAACAAAATCAAAAACGTTAAAAATATACCATCTTGTATTCCTATTAAAAGAAATATACAAGTTAGAGGCGAGCTTTACCTTCCAAATAAAGCAGGCCTCTTTTCTCAAAGCATTACCAGCAGATACATTGAATCTAATATTATTCCTAAAGATGATTTTATCTTTTGTTGTTTCCAAATCCTTAATGGAAGACTTAACCAATATGAGAGTATGAATTATCTAAAAAAATGTGGTTTTCAGATCCCTCACAGCTATTTCATAAATAATACCTGCCAAGTTGAATATTTTAGGAAAGAATGGTTAAGAGGAAAAATATTTGCAAATTATCCTACTGATGGAATAGTAATTAAAATAAATAGTAGAAAATTACAATTTTCAAGAGAGATAAATCCTCTTAAGAGAGAGGAATGGCAATATGCAATAAAAACTTAATGAATAAATTTTTATTCAAAAATAATAAATTTTAATTCTTTGTATTGGATGATAATTCACGAAATTTTTTACTTTTAATTAAACTTGTAAAGTTTAAAATCTCTGAATTTAAATAATGGACTCAGCAAAAAAAGTGTATATATCAAATTGGGGTTATAATGATGTACCAAATCTTGAAGGTAAGAAGGCCCTTGTAACAGGATCAAATAGTGGTCTTGGCTATTTTACAGCTAAAGCACTTGCTCAAAAAGGTTGTCATGTAATACTTGGTTGCAGAACATTAGAGAAAGCAAATTATACCAAAAATAAATTGGAAAGACTCTTTCCTAATGCGCAATTAAGTAGCATGGAATTAGATTTATCTGATTTTAAAAAAGTTATAGAAACAACAAAATTAATTTTTGAAAACTTTAATAATCTGGATTTATTAATTAATAATGCTGGGATAATGCATCCACCAAAAACATTAAATGCACAAGGATTTGAAATTCAGTTTGCGGTCAATCATTTATCACATATGCTTTTAACACTAAAATTACTACCACTTTTAGAAAAACAAGGAAATTCAAGAATAGTAACTGTAACTTCAGGAGCCCAATTTTTTGGTAAAGGCGGATGGAATAATTTAAGAGCTGAAAAATACTACAATAAATGGGAATCATATGCAGAAAGTAAATTAGCAAATGTGACATTTGCCATGGATTTGCATAAAAAATTAATTAATAAAAACGTATTTTCTTTGGCTGCACATCCTGGGATAGCCAAGACAAATCTTTTTACGGCACAAAAACCAAACCCGAATAAATTTGAAAAATTTTCATTAAGTATTTTTAGTCCTTTTTTCCAATCTGCCGAGATGGGTGCATTACCTCAATTATTTGCAGCAACTTCTCTTTCTGCAAAGAGTGGTGAACATTATGGTCCAAAATATAATTTCAGGGGTCATCCTAAGCTGTCGCCAACGGCACCATTAGCAAATAAAGATAGTGAGCAAAGAAATCTATGGGAAAAAAGTATGAATATTATTGGAGAATTTATTTAGATTTGTTCAATTTTATTAATTTGAGAAAATACTTTAAAACAAGTAATTCACTTTCCGAAAGTTTCATAAATTCAATTAGAGCATCATTATTGATTGAATCAAATTTCTGTGAAAACTCTAATAATTGATTCTGATTATCATTCACAAAATTTTCTGCTATCTGAGCTGGTGTTAGATTATTTTCAATTAAATTTCCTGGATTAAAATTTTGCCAAGTCTTATAAAACCATTCGAACCACAAATTTGTAATGTTCTTTTTCATTTAGTTTTTTTCTTGTTGATCTTAAAATAATAAATTAAAGTTTTTTCTTTTATCTAATAAATTTAATATATATTATTTTTAGAATCTTTTTTGCTTTTAATTACACTATTTTTTTATTACCTTATCTTTAGTAATTATAATTTTACTAATAAAAAAGAATGTTAAAAAATCTGCTCAATCCTTAAAGTTTTTTTAGTATAAAAATAAATGAAAATTTGAATATTAATTAGAAAATTATGAAAATTAAAAACCTAAATTTTGTTATTGGTTTAGGGATCTCTGGATTTTGGGCTGCAAAATATTTAAATAGCATAAAAAAGAGGGTTATTGTTGTTGAGAGTAATAATAGTAAAGATCATTTCTTATATAAAAGAAAATTAGAAGAACTAGGTATTCAAGTTTACCTAAATAAATCTTTCGATTTTAGAGAATTTGCTAATCATATCGAAGAAATTGAATATGTAATTATTAGTCCAGGAATTAGCTTAGAGCATAAGACTGTTATTGAATTACAGCGCAGGGGAATAAAAGTAATTGGGGAAGCTAATTTAGGCTGGGTTAATTTAAGAAGTGTTAATTGGGTAGGAATAACAGGAACAAATGGGAAAACTACAGTTACTCATTTATTAAGTCACATACTACGCAAAAATAACTTAAATGCCCCAGCGGCAGGAAATATTGGGAATCCAATATGTGAATATGCATATTATTATCAAAATAAAAATTTAAAAATTGATTGGCTAATAGCTGAATTAAGTAGCTATCAAATTGAAATCGCAAAAATAATTAAACCAAAAATTGGAATCTGGACTACATTTACTCCAGACCATTTAGAGAGACACAGGACTATAGAAAATTATTTTAATATAAAAAATAACTTACTAAAAAATTCGGAGTATCGGATTTATAATTATGATGATAAGGCATTGAGAGAATCAATAAATATACTTGCAAAAGGTATTTGGATTACTTCAAATTTAAAAGATCAAAAAGATAAGGAATGTGATTATTGGATAGATAATGATGGATTTATAAATGAGAAAGAAGAAAAGTTATTCCACTTAGGAATTTTTAAATTAAGAGGTGATCACAATGTACAAAATTTGTTATTAGCTACAGCCGCCGCAAGAAAAATGGGATTATCAAGCAAACAAATAAAAAATGGCTTAAAAAGTTATGAGCAACTTCCTCATCGATTAGAAACTATCTTTAAAAAAAATAATATTGAGATTATAAATGATAGTAAAGCCACTAATTTTGACTCAACAGTTGCAAGTATTAATTCAATAGAAAATTCAATAATACTAATATCTGGAGGAAGAATAAAAGATGGTGATTACAAATTATGGGTAAAAATTATTATTGAAAAAATTGATGATGTTTTCTTATATGGTGAAGGCTCAGAGTTACTCAAACATTATCTTCAAGAAGGAGGTTTTAGGAAAAACATATTTATTTTTAATTTACTTAAAGATCTAGTTAAAGAGGTAGTTAAATACGCAAAAAAGCATAATAAAGAGGTCATATTATTTTCTCCATCTTGTTCTAGCTTTGATCAATTTAAAAATTATGAGGAGAGAGGAAATCTTTTTAAAAAATTAATATCTAAATCTTACTTAAATTAATATATTAGGACGGTCATTACAACCAAAACCGTACTAGCAAGTTGATGTAATTTTTAGTTAAATTTTTATTGTATTTAATTTATATATAATGGAAGATAAAAAGGACTTACCTCAATCAATAAGCCATAAAAAATTATCACTTTTTATGGCTAAAGCCAAAAAAGAAAATATTACCTTCTCTCAGACTGAACAAAAAGAAAATATCGAACTTGAAGAATTTTTGAAATCAATAGATGAATTTGAAAAAGCTTCAAAGAAAATTATAAAAAAAATATCTAGTAAAAATGAAAAATTTTTAAGCGAAAAATCAACTAATTCAATTATTGCTTTAGGGGCAATGGAAGCGCATTTAAACATGGCTCTCCAAGCAATTAATATTTTTAAAGATGACGCAAAATGAACTATAAAATTCAACTATTTATAATTTAAAACTTAATAAATAAAAGAAATTTATCTTTAAATAACTACCCTGATATTTTATTTTGCGCTTTTGAAGCTTTTGCTAGTATTTTTTGTGCTTCATCCCTTGTAAGACATTTTTCAGCTTTAACTTGTAAATTATTAAGTTTTCTATGCTGTTTAGAATTTTTCATTATCTTATTTTGATATTTTTGTTTCATATAACTAAATGTTAACATATTTTTAATAATTAGTTTTTATTCACTGGCACTTCGAGAATTGAACAATCTTCATTTAAGATTGAGTCATTACTACAATATAGGGGATGTATTGGATTATTATGTTTAGTCTTCTTGATTAAAAGAGGTCCACTAGGATTATTAAAATTATTTTTTTTCAAATAAAAATATTTCTTTATTAATTCATAAACATCTCTATTTCTATTTAAAAGGAATCCATTATTTCCCCAGCCTAACCATATATTACAGTTACTATTTAATGACCAATATTGAATACTTTCTTTGATTACTTTGTTATTAAATTTACCATTAGGATCTTTGTGCAAAAATAGTAACTTTGGATCTTTTGAAATAAGGCCAAACAAATTAATAATCTTAACTTTACCATAATTATTTTTATTGCTAATTTTGAGAATTTTTTTAGTGGTATTATCTAAAAAATATTTATTAGAAAGGGATGGATTAAGTCCAATAAAAATTAATTTTTTATCAACATCGGAAATTTCTAAATCTAAAGACCACCTATATTTATTACATTTACTTATAGAACAATTTATTTTTATCAAAAATTTTATCCCAAACCAATTCCGCGAGCCATTAAAGTTGCAAAAAAGGGGATAGTAGCAAATCCTAATAGCTCTGTAGTAATAATTATTTTAAATCTTTTTACAAGATTCTCAGATATATTTGGTAATTTATTTTTACTTAAAGGGATTGCCCATAATATATAAGTAAAAGTAGGATAAAGAGATAGTATTCCTACGGCAATATATAGTGTAACTTTGAACCAAAAAATAGGATTATGTGTATAAAAATCTCCACCCTGGCCAAAATACTTGACTCTCAAAATACCTGTAACTAATAAAGCTACTCCTGCTAATCCATAAATCAAATCAGCAATAATCATAGAAATTGTCTCGTTTCTTGTTAGATTTACCTTTAAAGTCAGCCTCTCAAAAAGAAGAGAAGCGAAACATAGAATAATCCCAAGATAGTGAACATAGGCAACTAAAGCACTTTTAAAAGATTCATCAAGCCAAAAAGGTCTAAATAACATCTGGACGTTAAAATTTATACAATCATAACCTGTAGATATTTAAAATGTTACGCATAATTTCATGAAATTATTTGGATCTAACTAGGAATAAAATCTTTTTTACTCCAAACTTCAACTACATCAGGAAAATGTTTTTCCATACAGCTATCACAAACACCATGACTAAATCTAATATCACTAATGTTTGAAAGATACTTTTCTATATGAAGCCAATCTCCATCTTTGTTTTTAACTTCTCTACAATAGGAGCAGACTGATATTATCCCATCTTGATTATGCAAATGAGAAAGAGCATCTAATAAATTGAGCGAACGTTTTCTTAATTCTAAAAAAGAAACTATTTGCTTAGACAATAATTCCATGATTGTTCTTTGCTCAAAAGTTAAATTGCCTGGTTTTCTATCAATAACACACAGAGTTCCTAGTTTATTGCCTTCACTTGTCTCAAGAGGGAATCCAGCATAAAAACGTATATTAGGATCTCCTGTAACTAATGGATTATTAATAAATCTTTTATCTTGTAGAGCATCACTAATAATTAAAGGACTACTTTCCTTAATAGCATGTGTACAAAAAGACCAGTCTCTTTTAGTCTCATTTATCTCTATTCCAACTTTTGATTTAAACCACTGTCTATCCTGATCAACTAGTGTCATTAATGATATTGGTACCTTACAAGTATGACAAGCTATTTGAGTTATTGAATCATAACAAGATTCTGCTCCCGTACCTAAAATTCTATATTCTGATAAAGCTTTTAATCTTCTCTCTTCCTCGCTTTTGTCTGAAATTAGATTTTTCATGATATAGCTGTATTGCATCAACTCTAGACTTAGTCTTAAAGTAAAAAATTTTTTTCATTAAATACTTAATAAAAAAAGATTAAACTTAGTGATTTGTTACTTTTAAACCTTTGCAACTGCCCTACCAGCTAGCCAACCGCTTGTCCAACAATGTTGAAAGTTAAACCCACCAGTTATTCCATCAATATTTAAAATTTCACCAGAAAAATATAATCCTTTTATTAAAAGACTCTCCATAGTTTTAAAATTCACCTCACCAATATCTATTCCTCCAGCAGTAACAAATTCTTCACCAAAAGGGCCCTTACCGCTTATCTTATACTCATCATTAAGTAATACATTAATTATTGCTTCTCTTTCATATGAAAAAATCTCAGCCCATTTTTTATCCTCATTAATTCCAATTTTTTTTAAAAGAAAAATCCATAATCTTTTTGTTATCGATGATATAGGGCGGGCATTATGTAAATTAAGTTTTCCACATTTTTCTCTTAAATCATTAATCTTTTGTATTAGTTCATTAGCGTCTAAATCAGACCAACAGATTACTAATTTAAATTTATATTTTTCAATATAAAGTTCTCTTGCCGCCATTGATGAAAGCTTGAGAATTCCTGGGCCACTAAAACCCCAATGTGTAATGAGCAAATCACCTTTATTTTGAAATATTTTTTTATTAATATTAATTTTTAAATTAACATTCTTTGTTGTAGACCCAAGGCAGTTAATTAGGCCACTATCTTTGCAGGTGAAAGTAAATAGTGAAGGAAGAGGTTTAATAATACTATGCCCTAAAGACTTTGCTAACTTGTAGCCACTTGGATGTCCCCCTGTTGAGATAAGAATTTTCTTTGATAATAAAAATTTATCATCTCGAAAAAAAACTTGAAAAAGATCATTTGAATCTTGCAATATCTTTTTTACATAATTGTTAGTAGAAATCTCAACACCTCCATTCAGAGCATATTTTTTTAAGCATTTAATTACGTCCAAAGATGAATTAGAAGTTGGAAAAACTCTTTGATCGCTCTCTATCTTTAAAGATAGTCCTCTTGATTCAAACCACTCATAAATATCACCTGTCGCAAATCGGCTAAAAGATTCAAGAAGCTTATATCCGCCTCTTGGATAATTTTCTGCTAACTCATCAGGGAGCCATGAAGCATTTGTAACATTACATCTTCCCCCACCACTTATCCTTACCTTCTCTAATACTTTAGAAGTGGATTCCATTATCTTGATTTTTTTCAGACCATGTTCTGAAGCGGTTATAGCCGACATAAAGCCAGAGGCACCACCACCTATAACAATTAGATCAAAAACATCCAATTAGTTAATTTAAATATTATTTGAATTGATAATAGCAATTTAAAAAATAATAAACTTGATTAATAAATGAACATCTATATTTGATGCCCTTTTACTCCCATAATTACTTTTTTTACGGTAGGTTGTGATAATGAATTTATTATTCTCATACGTCAAATATTCTGAGGCCAGCTTCCCTATGAGCGGAGGGTATTTCGCTTTATTACTAGTAACAACAGGAATATGGGGTTTATTATGGTTAGGCTATAGGAACAATAAAATTAATGATGAAAATAAAGCGAAAGAGAAATTAGAACGTATAAAGTTTAAAACAGAAAGAAGGAAGAAGATGGAAAGTCTTTACCCGAAGAATAGATAGTAAATATAAGATTTTATTGATCAAATTTGTTTGTTTAATTTAGCTATTCTTTTAATTTCTGTTTTAATTAATAAGTTTTTATTTCAAGATAAATAATTTATTAATATATTGCATAATTAAATGATCTTAGTTTTATTTAAGAAAATAAGGATTTTTATGATTAGTACATTTAAGATAAAAACTGATAAAAAAAATAATTTATCAAATCAATATATTAAAACAATTGATTATATTTCATATAGTGAAAATCTATTAATATCAAAAACATTTTGGATTTCTTTTACCTATTTATTTTTATCAATTACTCTTTTGACTGGTTTGCATATGTATGAATATTTCAAATGTTTGTTGTGCTAATCTTCACTATTCAAATCATTCAATCACAATAAGCTTTTATTGATTAAATATATATTATGGATTTCAAAAATATAAAAAAGTACATACAGTATTTGCCTGGTACTTTTGTTCTTATTTATGTGTTAGTTTTAATTATTTCTCAAATATTAAAATAATTATAAAAAATACATAATTTTGATTGGGATAATAGCAGCAATAGGAGCTTCAATTTCATGGACATGTGCCTGTTTTATGTGGCGTTCTAATACTAATTTTTTTAAACCAATTGATATAAATTTTCTTAAAAATCTACTCGCATTTTTTTTCTTTTTACCTTTTTTAATTAAATTTAATCTTACAATTGAAAATAAATACTTATTTTTACTATTCCTAAGTGGAATCATAGGAATCGGTCTCGGAGATACTTTTTATTTGAAATCGCTAAACCTTATTGGGACAAGAAAAACTCTTTCCATCGAAGCTTTATCCCCCCTTTTAGCTGCATTTACAGGAAATCTATTTATAAATGAATTCTTATCAATAAAAGCTTGGATGGGAATCGCAATAGTCACTTTATCTCTGATATTAATAATAAAAAAACAAAATTATCTCATAAATGAAAATTCTATTTTAGTTTCTGAAAAATCAAGTATAAAAAATTATATCTATCCATTTTTATCGGTTTTATGCGCAGTTTTAGCTGGTTTACTTTCAAGATATGTATTTTTGGAAAATAATATTTCACCACTTATTACTACAGAGATAAGATTATTTGGTGGAATAATTTTCTTATTATTAGTTTCTAAATTTAAGGTTAACTTTTTTATTATCAATTTAAAAATTAATCAAAAAATTATTTTTATTATTTCAGTTATTTTAGGAACTAATTTAGGAATTTTGCTGCAACAGATAGTTTTTAAGACAATTCCATTAGGAATAGGGTGGACATTACTAAGTACTTCTCCCGTTTTCTCTTTATTATTTGCAAATAAGGAAGAAGGAAAAATAACAAAAGAAATTATAATCACAACATTTTTACTATTTGGAGGATTAACTTTAATAATTTTATAATGTCTCCGAGTAATAAATACTCATGTAATAAAAAATTCAAATTAATAAAATTCTTTTATAAATACTTAAAATAATGAAAATTTTAAAGAAAAAAAAATTAAGTTTAATTGAAGTATATTTTGTTTTTTTTATGTGCATTTATATTGGTTTTATAGGTTATAAATCAATAGCATATTCAATTATAAATTAATTTCTAAGAAATCTCTTGAACTGATTTTATTAGTTGACCACCATCTTGATCATCATCATCATTTGAATTAAAAAATAAGAAGAATATGCCTATCGAAGCTATTGAAAGTGAAATAGATATAGTTGCTAATTCATCCATTTTAATTTAAAAAAGATAGTGAAATTATATCAACAAAAAAATATATTTTGTCTTCAAATTTTATTTATAATATGAAGAATTAATCTAATTAATTAAAGATACATGAAAATCATAATAGATTCTCCATGCAGCGCTAGCATTATTATCAAATATGGAATTAAAAATTGGCCTATTTGGGAGTGCGAACCAAGTATATTTAATTGGAAATATGAAAAAAATGAAACTTGCCTAATCATCCAAGGAGAAGCAAAAATAAAAACTATAGATGATATCTATAAAATCAAATCAGGAGATTTAGTCAAATTGCCGAGTGGGCTTGAATGTACTTGGGAAATATGCAAGACAATTAAAAAACATTACCGTTTAGGTGATTAGTAACTAAAAACAAAATTTTTAAATAAAGTTGTGAAAAATTTATGCAAACAGTATGCTAATACTATCCAAATAAGATAGTTTATGTCATTTTCTGACGAAGAATATTTTGAGGTTATTCAGAAAAATAAAGAAGTGAAAAAAGCTTACGAAACTATAAAAGCTATTTGTAATGATTTACAAAATCAAACAAATTGTCCTGAAGAAGACATTGACTTTTTTCTAAGATTTATTGCGGGTAAATGGCAGAATTAATCTTTTTCTGCCTTTACAGCATCCCAATTCTTCTTAGGACCTGTATTTATACTAGATTCGCCTTGTGCAGCTCTAACAAAGAAAATAAACCCTACTAAACCAGATATTCCAAAAATCGCTGCGAGGGGGTTAAAAGAGAAAGAAAATGTAGATAGTAATGAGAACATAAAATTAATAAAACCAGAATAAATAATAGATTTTGAATATAAATTAAACAATTATTGTTAAGTAACATTTATCACAGTTGAGGCCTTCAAAATGTCAAATTTATTTTGTTGATTTTGAACAGAAAATTTAATTACGACAGAATTTAACCTAAAAAAAAGCTTTTCCCATTAAGTTAATTAATGCTCCAGAGCCACACCATTTCTAAATTTACACTAGTATATCCAGATGGATAATCTA
>CEWJ01100002.1_pt1 | contig 12176 bp, 18 predicted proteins | sample 350291 | NCBI WGS metagenome assembly CEWJ01 (sample SAMEA2622923, study PRJEB7988) | marine metagenome | isolation source: saline water (ENVO:00002010), including | reverse complement strand
CGGCCCCGCGGGTATGTGTCGGTTCATGCGGCGGCATCCGTCGTGGAACTTGGGCGGGCCACCGATGGCGTTGTCGATGACCGCCGATTCCGCTCCAACATCGTGGTCGAGGGCATTGCGCCGTGGAGCGAGCTCGAGTGGCAGGGGAGGGTGCGGATCGGCGACGTCGTGTTCGCGGTGCAGCGTCCTATCGTGCGGTGCGCTGCGATCATGGCAAACCCCGACACCGGTCTGCAGGACGCGCCACTGCTGCGAACCCTCACGCGGGAACTCGGGCAGTCCGCGCCGACGCTGGGTGTTCTGCTGCTCCCCAAGAGCGGCGGCGGAGTTCTCCGCATTGGTGACCCCGTCGAGGTCGCATAGCGCGCGACAACCACTCGAGTAACGCTGACATGGTGGGCCCGGTAGGATCAGCCTCTAATAAATCAGGACGGCTGCTCCCACCTCTGGAGAAGGTGCAGAAGTTGGCCGAACTCATGGCGACCATACCCACAGATTCCAACCCTGACCGGGACGAGGTGGAGCGCTCCTGGCTCATTCGTCGTCGCCTCACCGATGAGCAGGTGGCGGAGATGGTAGGGCTGTACGAGTCCGGTGTTGGCACGCCCGCGTTGTGCAAGCAGTTCGGCATCTCGAAACCGAGCGTCCTCGAGTTGCTCCATGATCGCGGAGTTCAGATGCGTCGTCAGCCACTGACGAAGGCGCAACGAACTCGAGCCGTTGCGCTGTATGAAGAGGGCTTCGCGATCAAGCCAATCGCGGCCGAACTCGGCTCAAGTTTCGGTGCTGTGCATCGAGTGCTCAAAGCTGAGAGTGTCAGACTGCGTCCACGTCCTGGTCGATAGCGGCTTTCTTGGCTTCTTCGTTGCGGGCGCCCTCCAGCAGTGCCTTCGCCAGGTCGGCGTAGTCCTGCTGGGGAAGTGCGAGACCGTGGACCTGGGTGCTGTCGATCCGCATGCGCACCACTGCTGGACGGTCGCTGGAGGCCGAGGATCGCTGGGCTCCTCACGCTCGGATTGGTTGCGATTGCGTCTGGTTTGGAGCCGTGAGGCACCAGCGGCTGAACTGAAGCCAGCGCTTCGGTCGTCCGTGGGGAAGCTAGGACATGAAGGCTCTACGAGCAATGCTCGGGATCTGTTTGCGCCTTATGTCGCTGGGATCCTTACTCGGCAATCGGAGCGCTCGCGGACGATGCGTAACGTGCTTGTAGCACGAATCCTCTAGACCGATTCCGCCCGCGCAGATAAGCTGGTGCCGCTTCGGGACAAGTCGGGGGTCGGAGCATTCGGGGTCCGACGAGATGAAGCGCTGTCAAGTAACCAACGAGATATGAGAGGTCTCGCATGATTACAACGATTGATCGCGTGGAGGAGAAGCACTTCGCTGCCGAGGGAGTAGCCGCTCCAGGCGGATGGTGCTGTTCATGCTGTTGCTGGTGCTGGTTCAACATCTTCAGCTGGAGCATCTTCTAACCACCACTGAGCATTCGGTGCAGTGCGGCCTCCACGAGCGCACTGCACCGAATGTTGTCGGCTAGCAAAGGGGGGAGAGGCTGTGCCAAAGAGTGACGTCCCAGTCGCCGAGGCGGACAACCTCTCAAAGACGTACGGAGCTAACACCGTCGTTGAGAGCGCGAGCTTCCGTATTCATGCAGGCGAGGTCGTTGTCCTCGTGGGGCCTAACGGATCCGGCAAGACCACGACGATGGAAATGCTGGTCGGGCTACGCCGTCCCACACTCGGACGCGCATCGATCGCAGGCGTCGCAGTTCGGCCCGGCGGGCCGCATCGGAGCCTTGTCGGCGTACAGCTGCAGCAGGCCGGATTACCTAATCGACTTCGTGCGGGGGAAGCGCTCCACGCGGCTGCCTGTTTATACCCGAGTCCCGAAAATCCTCGTGACCTCCTGGAGCGGGTCGGTCTAGCGCATGCGTGGAAGACGCCCGTCGATAGGCTGTCGGGTGGTCAACAGCGGAGGCTTGACATTGCGATCGCATGCATCGGTCGCCCACCGTTTCTACTCCTCGACGAGCCCACGTCCGGGATGGACCCAGAGGGGCGTGCGGAGCTTTGGGAGCTCCTGCGTGCCACGACTGGACCGTCGTGCGGAGTGCTCGCGAGTACGCACGACCTCGGCGAGGCCGAGGCCTTCGCTGATCGCGTTATCATGATGCGGAATGGGCGCCTGATCCTAGACGGCAGTGTAAGCAGTGTTATCGCCACGAGCGGCGGAGAATGGCGGATTCGGATTCCATCAGCTTCTCCGTCCACTATGGCGATGATCGAGTCATCGGAGCTTCGTCACAGCCGTGCGGGCTCAACGATGGTGGCTATCGGCTCGCGTCACGAGATCGAGCTCCTACGTGCGGCAATCGACGCTGACGATGCTGCCGAGGACGTCATCGTGGGTCCTATTCGGCTGGAAGACGTGTTCCTTTTCGCGCGATCGGAAGAGGCCGCATGACCACTGTCCAGTCCGGAACCGGCCGTCGAGCCTCGCGCGCTCGGATGCTAGCAGTGTGGGCGCGACAGGAAGTACTTCTGTTGCTGCGCGAGCCCGTGGCGGTCTTCTTCTCTCTCGCATTCCCCTTGGTCATTTATCTCTTCATTGGCCTCCCTTACGCGAACGAGCAGACCGATCAGGGCATTAGATTCATCGACTTCATGTTTCCGACGCTAATTGGAACTGTTTCAGCGAACCTTATGTTGATGGGTATGCCCATCTATTTCGCAGAGCTGCGGGCGCGCGGTGCTGACCGCCGGTACAAGGTAATGCCGTTGCCGGGGTGGGTATTCGGGGTAGCAATCATTTCTGCTACCTGCGTACTACTCGCGCTTGCCGCCGCGATTATTGTCGCGGTTGTCGGCATAGGCCACGGACTTCTCCTGACGAGCGTGTCGCCCAAGTTCATAGGTCTGAACGTGCTGCTCGTTGCCTGGCTATGCGCTGTCGGTTACTTCCTGGGCACCCTTCCGCTCAGCACTCGAACTACACAAGCCGTGAGTGCAGCGTTGTTTTTCGTTCTTTTCTTCGGCAGTGGAGCGGCAGCTCCTCTTGGCGGTCTGCCTACCTGGATTCAGGACCTGATGCAGTTCAATCCGCTCCGACATTGGTTTGAGTGGCTTACGGCGGTCTATACAAGCACCCCGCCAGCCGAGGGGACGATATGGAAATCGCTTGCGGTTCTTCCGGTGGCCGCCCTGGCCGCGTGGGTCGGGCTTCAGAATTCGAAGCGTGTAGTTTCGTGACACGATCTGCGACTGCTCTTAGGTTCGAGAGAAGGACATGGTGAAAGTAACTCAGCTGAACTCGACCACCCCATGGATTCCGCCCGTGATGCCTATCAATGAGGCGAATGCGCTCCATGATTTGACATCGGTATATTCACCTTTTGGGGCCATTCGCAATCTGCTCATGGTCTTCCGGCCCGGGGTGGGTATAGGCGGGTATCAGGGCTCCGCAACGCCGATGTCCTTGGACCATAGTCTCTCTCGGATGCTCGGTCTTAGCGGCTCGTCTGCGGGACTCGATCGTGAGATATACGGAGGAGGTAAAGGTCTGACGCTCTTCGATACCGTCGCCTCATCGCTCGGCGAGGCGGTTGAGAGAATGCTTGGCAGCCTGTCCTCGTTGGAAGCAACCGACCCCTCCCAGCAGCGCCGCGCGACCTACTCCGAGCTAGTTCAGGCAGGACTTCGCGCCGTTGGTCCGGCAACCCTTGAGCTCTGTGCGCCCGAGCAGTTGGCGAGCCCGGGCTTCCTCTGCGATCCGTGGACGGAGGATACCGAGCTGTCTTGGGTTGTGGGTGTCGATCTCGTCACTAACCAAGAGATCTGGGTGCCCGCACAACTCATCCATCTCTTCTACGTCATGCAGTTCGACGAACAACGCGTTGGATTCTCGAGCTCGGGCGGCCTAGCCACTCACATCACGGACGAGCAGGCCCTGCACCACGCGATACTCGAGCTCATCGAACGGGATGCCATCAACCTCAGCTGGTATTGCCGGATTCCGCCGGCTCGCATCGAACTGGACCGCCCTCTTCGTAACAAGGGGCTGCGTGAGTGGCTCGCTGCCGCCGACCGGGCAGGCGTGGAGGTGACGTTTTATAGCCACGCATTGGATATCCCAGATGTCTCCGTCATCACGGTCGTCGCCATTGATCCAACCGCCCCGAACAACGGGTACCTTGCCGGTGGAGGGGTCGGACTAAACGCAGAGGAGGCGATGCGCAGTGCCGTGTCGGAACTCGTGCAGGCTGAGCGCATGGTTCGGATCCCCGCACTTGCGCCGTCATGGGAGTTGACGGGCGGCTACCAGCGGATGTTCGGCATCGATGAGGATGCACGCCCGAGCGATTTCGACAACTTTATCCAGGTCATTCCGTACTATGGGTTTCCAGCGAACCAGCGGCAACTCGACTGGTACTTCCGAGATCCCCAGCAGCGAGTAGCTCCCCTTTCGTCACTACCCGATTGGCGCGGGGACAACCCCAACGCCGAATTGGCGCGCGTTCTTGATATCTGCGAGCAGCACTCTCTTACGCCCATAGCCTTTGATTTCACGCCGTCGACATTTGATGTGGTGCGTCTGCGGAAGGTTCTAATCCCGGAACTGGTGCCCGCCTTCCCGCCGAATATGCCCATGCTGGGACACCGGCGGTACCGTGAAATCCGTCAGATCATGAGCATCGACACTACGCCTCTGGGGTATGACGATCTCACCACCCAGCCCTTGCCGTTCCCATGAGTGCGTCGAGCGATGAGACCACCCCCAGAGCTTCGATGAGCATGGGTGCCTGGCGAGTGGTGCTGGTCCTGCTTGGCATCAAGCTCCTGCAGTGGTGCGTGCTTGCGCTGACTCTCGTCGTAGGTCCTATTCAAGGGATACCCGAGCCAAGCCTTGGTTCGCATGTGCTCGCTGGGTGCTGGGTTGGAAGCTCCTTTCTCTTCGTATTGTGGCGCCGCTGGCTGGGCGTCGTTTCGGCGGCGACGTACTCAGTGTTGTCGCTGATCGTGGCGACGGCCATGCTGGTCGAGGGCGTCGACCTCGTATGGAACACTCTGACTGCGCTGGGGAGCGCGGGGATTCTTGTCGCACTTCTCTTGTCCATCGTCCAGAGGAACTATCACCATTCGCGATGGTGAGCCTGCGTTATTCCATGTCATTCAAGGGGGTATCTTGCTCGAAACATCAGACTCAAAGCTTGTCGTGAATCCGGCGCTTACGGTCGTCCGTAGTAGCAACGACGAGATCGTCGTTCGGCTGGGAAGCCGTTCGACGCTCTCGCGACGAATGAAGGATGATCAACGAAACGGCGTGCTCGGTGACATCGTTGAACACTTTGTTTTGCCCGCTTCTAGGGACACTCTGGCCGTCTCAGAGGATGTGCCCACCGAGGTCGTGGACTCCATGATCGAGACGCTCGTCGACCAGAGGGTGTTGATACAGGAGTCTGCTACGACTGGCGCGTTCATTTCAGTCGGCCTTGACCTACCTGCCCCGCAGCAAATCACCAATGCGATGGTCGGCATCGTGGGTGAGGGGATGATCGCGGAGGCGTTGGCTGCTCAACTCGGTGATCTCGGCGCGAAAGTTGCGTCATGCCCTGAGGTTGATTCAGCAGTCTTCGACGATTCAGATCTTGTCGTTGTTGCCTCGGACCAGCCCAATATCGGCGTGTTCTTTGATGCTAACGAAATCGCTCTCGGCACGGGGCGGCCATGGCATGCGGTCTTCGTTGATGGAGCTGAATGCGTCATCGGGCCTCTCTTTCGGCCTCAGTACACCGCATGTTTCCATGACTTTGACACCATGGACGAGGCTGCGCGCTCGCTTCGGCTCGACTACCTCTACTACAAGTCATCACTGGGAGCTGGCAGCGGGTCGATCTTGCCTCGCTTCGTCGCGGACCTGGCTGCTTCGTACACATCAATCTCGGTCGCTCAACACCTCGCAGGTAGGGGCAGCTTCCTTGAGGGCGCTGTGATGCGAGTAGATCTAGGGCGACTCGAGATTGTGAAGGATCGAGTGCTCCAACTCCCTCGCTGTCCCGCGTGCATCCAAAACCGCCCTTACCTGCGACACCCTTTCATCTGACACAGAGGAGGTCGAACTAATGGCAATTAGCGTGGACGAAGTGAAGCGAATGCTCGAACAGACGCTCGTGCCACCACTGGACACCGTTGAGCTCGACCCGAACAGCGTCAAGGCGGCCGCGAGTCGGCTGGGTGACGCGCGGGGGACCGAAGGGGAGCGCTATCACCTTGCATCGAGTCTCACTCCCGCGGGAGTCAAGCGGCTATTGCCCGAAAAGATCGCCTCCACGGTGCGCGAGTTCTACTTCACAACAGCCGATGAAGGTGCAAAGCGGATGGCTGAGGAGGGTTCCAATAGAGTTGTGAGTTGGCAGACAGTGGCTCCGCAACTCGCGCAAGTCTTCGCTCCGTGTTGGACAGAGCCGCAGGTGGTGGCCGCTCTTTATGGTGTTGACGTTCTCGTGGTCGCAGACGGCGCACTTTGGCGACAGGTGCCAGGCCGGCCCGACCTCGTGTATGAGGCGACGTGGAGCGAGGACGACACAGTCGCACTGCAACACGCGATACCCGGCGTTCCTAACCTGTCTGGTCCTGGCAGAGCGTTCGCGTTCCTCGTGGCGACAATTGCGCGGTCGCAGTTCCTCCATGGCGAGCGTGGCTACCGCTCGTCACTTATGAGTGCCGGACTCGTCGCTTCCGGACTTCTCCGGGGATGCTTGTTGCCCCCGGGGACTGGTTGGCGCCCAGCGCTGGTGGAAGCGTTCATAGATCGCGAGGTAAACGACCTGTTGCGGAACGATGGTGTGGACCGAGGAACAGTCGCGGTCTTGTTGCTAAGTCGAATCGAGTCGCCCGCGACTCATGGACATGCCCCTCAGAACGTTGGAGAATCCTGATGGCTGCTACCTCTGTAACTATTGATACCTCCTCGAAGCGGACACTCGATCCGAATGTGCAGCTCGCCATCGACGTGATTCCGTCCCTTCCCGCTCGCTCTCAGGATGCGATTCGCGAAGTCATCGAGTCCGCCGTTGACGTAGTCAACGAGCGCTCGGGCGAACCCGCGAGTCTGGCAGAGATCATCCAGCGTGTCTTTGTGCGCTCCGTAGGCGAATTTTTCACATCGCAGCGCCAGAGCACTCAACTACCAACTGATCTCCTGGACTACATAAGCGCACGCGAGGAGGCGATCTCTCTACCGCCGCCCGCTGACAAGCTCGATGTGGCCCTCAGCGATGTGTTGAACGCGCGCCGATCGAACCGGAATTTCTCCAATGAGCCGGTCACGCTTGATGAGCTATCGACGTTGCTACACTTTGCCGCCGGTCGCCGCGGGGTTGAGGCGGGCTACGGAGTCAAGGACATGCCGCTATTCCGGTATCCAACTATCGGTGGGCTCAACTCTGTCGATGTTGGAATCATCGTGAACCGCGTGGCTGGGCTCGAGCCAGGTTTCTACATGTACGATCCAGTCGGGCATGCGCTGGTCCTCCGGGATCGAGGCGACATGAGACTCGCGGTTCAGGACGTTACTTTTGAAGGCGACTGGTTGTTCCACGCGCCGCTGGTTGTGACGATCATTCACAATCAGGAAAAAGTGGCGTGGAAATACAAGACGCGCTCGCTGCGTTTTTCTCACGTCGATCTAGGGGCTCTCACGCAGAACTTCTATCTCGTTGCGACCGCGACCGGCTACAGCTGCTGCGCTGTAGCAGGATTCTTCGACGAGGCGATCAACAACTTCTTCAAGCTCGATGGCTCCCGTCAATTTGTGAGCCTTTTGATCGGAATCGGGCCAGCGGGGCGGATAACGCTGGCGCCGGAAGAGTAACTCATGGCAGGGACAGTCGCTGGGTTCCTGCTGATACCGCTTCTTGTTCTGGGGGGGTACTCGCTCCTCGCGACCTCGATACTTCCATCCCTCCGTCGAACGACGTCAATAGTTGCGCCGTTGCTGCTTGGCGCGACCTGCCTGCTCGTGGCTATTGGGCTTTCGGCGAGCGTCGGCGGCGACCCACTCAACGCCGTCCAGGTTGGAAGCCCTTGGGTAATGGTCGCGGCGTTCGTTGCAGGGAGTGTCGCCGGTTTTGTTGCTTTCCAGCTTGAGCGACGTCTGTCTCGCGCGCTCATCAATCGACGCGCCAGCAGGACACCTGTAGATGCGCTCCCGGCAAGCCTCCGCGGGACGATGCCGGGAGTAGATGAATCCTTCATCGGCGTAGCGTTGATTGCTCAGAGACCCGCAGTGTTCGCGGGCATCACGCTGTGGACGGCGACCGCAGAGGAAGTGCTTTACCGAGGAACGGTACTACTCGTCTGCGTTCCGCTGGGCCTGGACCCGTGGTTGGCTCTCGTACTGCAGGCAACCTTCTACGCCGGTAGCCATCTGGCTTTCGGGCTGCCTGCGGTCTTGGGCAAGATATTGCTCGGCCTATCGCTCGGTGCCGTTGCCCTGGTGTCGGGTTCGATCCTGCCCGCTCTGATGGTGCACATCGGCTACCAAATCCTGGTGTGGCGGCAATTTCGTCGCTGGGGCAAACCACGGGCTAACGTCGGAGAGGGGGCGAGAATCTCCCCGTGACAGATGCGCGCGATGGCATAGCGACTTTCCAGCGTGGCGGCTGGGACAAGACGGATGCGAACGAGGTAAGGACGCCGCTCCTATTGGACGCGGGTTCCTCGCTCATGGGATACCGCGAGTCTCTCCAGGACTCCGCGACCAGGGCCACGGACGCCATCGCGGAGGCCACGCTCCGCTTCGGTGTCGGCGCTGTGGTCGACTCGGGATCCACGTTCGAGTCGATTTACCGAGCACGAGCCGCCCACCCGGAGCTTCGCATCGTTGCTGCGGGGCCAACGCTCACAGACGAGGACCCGCGCTCCGAGTCCGAGAGGCAGATCACCGATCGCATGGCCTTGGGGCGCTCACTATCGGCGTACAGCTGTGAAGAGACGGGTGTCATTAGCGTTCGTACTGGGGACGCAGCGTTCGTGCGATCGGTCCGGGCGCAAACCCATCTGCCAATCCTCGTCCGGACGACCCGAGTCGTTGCGGCCGAGCTCTCGGCGGTTGGCAACGCGGCGCTCGTCGGTGCTCACCATGTGCTCGGCACAACGAGCCATGAGGGCGACACGTTGAGTGGGATTGCGAACCTGCGTGATGAGGAGGTGATCAGACGTGCCGAAGCAGTTGCTCAGTCTGGGGTCGCGATTCTTACCGGCATGCTTGCGCTTCGCCGCTCCATACTCCCCCGCGAGGCACTAGAGACTAGCCACCTCGAGGAGCTCGTTCCCGTGTTTCCGCACGCACGCCACCTAGTGGAGATGCGTCGCTTTGGAGGTTACCTTGCCGGCCGCCAGCAACTCGCCTCGAAGTCCGGGCTACGAGAACCGTCACCTGCGCAGCGGCGGGTTGTCGAACGCGGGTGGCAAGTGCTGCGAACGGCCGTAAGCGCGTTTGTCGAGGCTGGCGGGACGTTGCTGCCCGCAAGCCTCAGTCCAGGCGTTGGAGTTGTTCCTGGCTTCGCGCTAAAGGAGGAAGCGACTCTTCTGGCGCACCTTCTCTCGACGGAGTGGGTGCTGACAGCCATAACAACCACTGCCGCCAGGTTCTTCGGAGTATCACTAGAAGGTGAGCTAACGGCTCGCGTCGACAGCGTCCACGACCCCGACCTGATATTGAGGTTGCGCAGGCCGGAGCCGAGATCGCTCGAATGACTATTGCGCGTGATTTAAATGCCTAGTATAATACTAGGCATGCATAACACGTCGGCTGCTGACGACCTTCGGGAGAGCTGGGAGAGCGTCTTCCGTCAAGGTCTACTTACGTTCTGGACGTTCGTTGTTCTTGACGAAGCGGCGGGTGACGTCGGGGCGATACGTGCTCGAGTTGAGAAGGTCACGGATGGCGCATATCGGCCATCCGAACAGGTTCTCTATAGGCAGTTGCGACGACATACAGACGTTGGCTTGGTCGAGCGTCATCAAGAGCAGTCGCCTCACGGGCCGGCGAGGAACATATTCTCGTTGTCCAAACTCGGACGCAGCGTACTTGAGTCTTTCGCGTATAGGAACATCCGCGCATTTTCAGATCCCGTAGTCCAGGCCATTATCGAAAGAGGGGCGAAGTGAACGCATCACTTATCCGCAACACATGCCTCAAGTGGTTCATGTTGGTGAACTCGGTCACGACCATCGCCTTCCTGCCCCTCATGAGCTACTTCGTCGCGACACACAACGCCGAGGGTGTGGCGTGGGTAGGAGGAGGGTACGGTGCGGTGTGGTTCTTGTCCGGGCTTAGCTGTGGAATCGCAGACGGGGCAAGTTCGCGCGGATTGCACAGAGAACTCGCGTATGCCTCCTTCATGTTCATATGCGCCTTCTACCTGTTGATCGCAGGTCGCCTCTTCTGGCCCGAGGCCCTCCCTCTTGGGTGGCTCGAGTCGATACTCGCCGCACTTGCATGCGCCGCTGCGGTTGTTGCGATCCAGCTATATCTCCGCAGGCAGCACGAGGGCTATACGAAGAATGAGCTTTTTGAATGATCGGGTTCGGAATACTTTCGCGCCCGCAACGCTGACCAGAGTAGGGCCACTGGCGCACGAGACCTCTCACTCAGAGCTTTCCAACGACGGAAGCGGTGCCGGTGGCCCTCCTCGTCACTAGTAAGCGTTGCGTGTGCGCAAATATTGCGTCAGCGGGCACGGGTGAGGCCCGAATCAGTGGCAATGCTCCGACCGGTGACTGCTCGCCCGTTCCCCTCGAAGACCGATCGCAACTCGTTGGGTCAGGACATCTATAGGTAGCGCATCGGGGTCTGATGGGCACGCTGGTGTCGGCGTCGCAGCTCGCGTTTACTCTCTACCCAGATGATCGGGGCGCATCTGTGCCGACCGCTTCGTCATTCTCGGAGGTGCAGGGAGTGTTCAGGGTCATATGTCGGGTGTGCGGTCGGCGTGCGTCCGCGACCGCGGCAGGCGTGGTCTGTGCTCACGAGAGTGCCTCGGAAGCGCGATGCAGTGGCACGGGGCATCGCGCGTCGGGGATACTTGAACCTGCGCCGTCGACTGTTTCAACCGGCAGCACATATCCCGAGGTCACGCCTCGGACACGTGCCGTCGAGTCGGCTGCAATTGAGCACGCCGGGCAGGCGATGGTCGCTCGACTTGAGGAGTTGCGGGAGCGAGGTCGCGCTCAGCTTCGCGCCGAACGGCGGAGTCGATACATCCCTCCGGTCGAGGCCTGGCAGCTGTCAGGTTCCAGCGTCCGCACGGTTGGGGGAGGCCTGCCGGGGCTTGGGCGGCGCTCATGACTTTCCTGCACGCTCATTCGCCGTATGCGGAACCGGGCTTTGACGAGTGGCGGGAGCGTCTCGATTCATTGCCGCCCTCGGAAGTGTGGATTCGCCCTGCCGAGCCCACGGTTGAGGACGGAAGGTGGATGCGCTGGGTCCAGGCAGAGTGCGAGTCAACAACCATCCAGGGTGTTGCTTTCAACGTTTCGACGATCGAGAAGAAGATTGTCTTCCTAGCCGAGATCTCGGACTGCACCGTCGGCTTCTGTATCGCTCTGGCTGGTCGCACGGATAGCGCGCCGATGTTTGTGCAACTGGTGGCAATAGTTCCCCAGGCCAGACGCCGCGGGGCAGGGTTCGCGCTGCTGCACGCGGTTGCGAGCACCGAGCCGCATCACGATATCGTCGCGGCGACGCTGGACGGGAACACCGCAGCAAGAGCTCTCAACGAACGATTTGCGGCATCTCTGGGCGCGAGCATTCGGCGGGTTCCGATTCGGAGCTTCCGACCGAGCGAGATGGGCTTCGCCCCCGGCGAGAATCACCGTCCCTGGCTCATCGAACGTTCCCCGGACAGATCACTCCGCAGCGAAACCTGATCCGCTCGCCGTCGAGTATCGGGTGGTGCCGTAGCTCCGGGGGAGGGACGTAACTGGTGGGTATTGAATCGTTCCGTCGAGGGGAGAGTACGCGCGGCCGCGAACCTCGTTTCGAGTGGTTCGGAGATCCGCTTGAGCCGACATTGCTGCCTCGTCAGCGACTCAGCTATCGCCTCGACAGCATCACCTCGTTGCGGAGCTGAGTATTTGGAGTCGTGAGCGCCACTGATTATTGCGGTTGAGCGC
>CEWJ01103409.1_pt1 | contig 12222 bp, 8 predicted proteins | sample 350291 | NCBI WGS metagenome assembly CEWJ01 (sample SAMEA2622923, study PRJEB7988) | marine metagenome | isolation source: saline water (ENVO:00002010), including | reverse complement strand
AAATCACCAATGGAAGTTTCTCCAACTGCTCATTATTCTATGGGTGGGATACTAATTGATGCAAAAAAACATACAACTAAAGTTGAAGGACTTTATGCGGCTGGAGAGGTAACAGGTGGATTACATGGAGCTAATAGGTTAGGAGGAAATTCCCTTGCCGAAATTTTAATTTCGGGCAAAATTGTTGGTAAGGAAGCTTCAATACGTTCTTTAGAAATGAAAATACAGCAAAGATCGCATGAAATTATTAAGAAAGCTCATGATAAGATTGATTCACTGATTAAGGATGGAAATGAAGTTGCTCGCCCTTTACAACGTGAATTAAGAAATATTATGTGGGAAAATTGCGGTGTTGTGAGGACAGAGAAGAAATTAAAGGATGGCTTAAATAGAATAAACACAATAAGAAGTTCTCTCGAAAATTTAGATGTAAGACCAGATTCAGAGGGTTACCAAGATTTAATGCTCGCTTTTGATTTGGAGGGGTCAATAATGTCTGCGGGAGCAACTATCTTAGGAGCAATTGAAAGAAAAGAGAGCAGGGGAGCACACCAAAGAGCTGATTTTGTGAATGTAATGAATGATTTTAAAAGAAACTTTACTATAAATCTTGTTGATGATACTTTAAAAGTAAAATCAAAAGGATTAAAAAAAATATCAAAAGAGCTACAATCTAAAATTAAAAAAACAAAAAAAATTGTTAATTACGAAGGTATGTTATTGGAATAAATTTTAAACTACCTTTGCCTATCATTTATTTTATGCGACAGAATTAATACTAAATGCATTGTAAAGTATTGGCTATTTGATTTGCAAGAGAGATTTTAATAAGTATTTATCACGGAGTCTAGAATTCCAAGGTCAAGAAACATTTACAACAGTAAAAGCACCAAACCTTTCAAAATAAGCCGCTCTAAAATTGAAAATTATCTCCGATGTGAAAGATGTTTTTATATAGACAGAGTTGAAGGGATTAGTATACCCAGTGGTCCACCATTTACATTAAATAGTGCAGTAGATAACTTACTTAAAAATGAATTTGATAGTTTACGAATTGACGGAAAAACACATAAAATAATTAAAGATTATAAAGTAGATGCAAGACCTGTTCAACATGAAATGCTTGATAAGTGGAGGTTTAATTTTACTGGAGTACAAGTCAATTTAAATGAATTTAATTTATTAATATTTGGTGCTATAGATGATTTATGGATTAATTCAAAAAATGAATACATTGTTGTAGATTACAAGGCTACCTCTAAAAAAGATGACATAGTGACGCTTGACTCTAAATGGCATGAAGCTTACAAGCGGCAAATGGAAATTTATCAATGGCTTTTAAGGCGAAATGGACTTAAGGTTTCAAATGATGGGTATATATTGTATTGTAATGGTATTGCTGATAATGATAGTTTCAATAGCACCCTAAAATTTAGATTAACGCTACACAGACATAAAGGAGATGATTCTTGGGTATATAGCACAATTAAAAGCTTATACGAATGCTTAAATGGTTCTAGACCAGCGCTTAATTCAGAGTGTGAAATTTGTAATTACAACAAGGATATACATAATCTTTTATATTAACTAGCATTTATTAAGTATAATATATGTGTAATAAGTGTTCATCTTAGGTTTTAATCATACCCTATTTACACCTCCACATCATTAAACCAAATACTACACCCACAAAAGGTTAGACTATACCTCAAGCGTGTAACGGGTACTATTTTATCACACCTGCGTAAACTAATACATTTGTGCCGTAATAAACCAGCAAACATCAGGATACACAACCAAAGTAAGTTCTTATATATAGGCTTTGTTTTGCAGACACTCTAGCCCAACACTCAAAGCCAAAAAAATAATATACTAAAGAAAGTCCAAAAAATTGTTCTTCAATGTTTTATTATTTAATTAAAAACTAAGTTTTTTAAATATTCTTCATTTTTTAAATTAGCAGGCGCAGCATATATCGCTTTGATTATATAATCTATAATTTATCTTATTCAATTATTGTATTTAAAAACAATGGATCATTTTTTAAATTAGATTAAATATGTGAATGTTATTAATCATACTAATTATGATTTTTAAAAAATCAGATTAGAATCATGAAACAAAGAACTAAACTTTTATTAACCATAATTTATTTGTTTTCATCAGTAATGGCTGGTGTTACAGGAAAAATATCGGGCCGAATTACAGATAAAGTTTCAGGCGAACCTCTGATTGGAGCAAATGTACTTTTGCAAGGCACCTCAACTGGAGCAGCAACAGACATTGAAGGGTATTACCATATAATAAATGTTAGCCCAGGGTATTACGATTTAAAAATAAACATGATTGGTTATGCCGAAAAAACTGTAACCAATATTAGAGTTGAGATTGATTTAACTTCAGTGATAGATGTTTCAATGACCATTGAAGCTCTTGCCTCCGAAGCTATTATTGTTCAAGCAAATCAGAAATTAGTGAGAACGGATGTAGCCTCTAGTCAAAAATCAATATCCTCAAACCAAATTTCAGAAATGCCTGTAAGCAACGTTTCTGAAGTAATTGGACTTTCTGCAGGAGTTTCTGGTTTATCAGTTAGAGGCGGAGGTCTTAATGAAACCCAGTTCATGGTTGACGGTCTAGTATTAAATGATGAGCGTACTAGCGAGCCTACTACTGGAATACCGTTGAGCGCAGTACAAGATATTTCTCTTCAGACAGGAGGATTTGGTGCCGAATATCGAAATGCACGCTCTGGTGTAATTAATGTTGTTACAAGGGAGGGTTCAAAGGATAGTTATTCAGGGACAATAAGTATTAGACGGTCACCCCCCGCTCAGAAACATTTCGGCATATCACCATATGATCCAGAATCTTTTTGGTTTAAACCATACCTTGACGATGAAGTTGCATGGACCGGAACCAATAACGGCGCTTGGGATGAGTACCAACAGCGACAGTATCCATCTTTTGATGGTTGGAATAGTATATCACAGCAAACCTTAGCTGATGGCGACCCCAGCAATGATTTAACCCCAGCAGGTGCCCAAAAACTATTTACATGGGAACATCGATTAAATGGTGCAATCAAAGATCCAGACGTTAATATTGATGCAGGGTTTGGCGGCCCTGTACCTTTCTTGTCCTCAAAACTTGGCAATCTTCGCTTCTTTGCCTCAGCCCTGCATAATGAGAGTATGTATCTTTATGAGGTCAGTAAGCCAAGTTTGAAAAAAAGATCATATTTATTAAAATTAACTGCTGATGTAAGCAACAATTCAAAACTAGTTTACTCTCTTTTGCAAGGCGAGATGGAGGGTACGACCCTATCAAGGGGCGGTGGAACAAATTTAATTAATAATGTCTGGGATTTGGCCAGCCAAGTGAATAGTTCTGGTTTTACTATGCCTTGGCGTATTTTTACCAATGATTATTGGTCTCCTACAAAAATAAATAATTTAACGCATGCTCTAAAGTATACAAAACAGACAGATAATAAATCATTTTTAGACTTTCTGATAAAATTTGATTCAAAAAAGTACTATACAGACCATGGCCCAGTGAGAGATTCACTTTCGACTTTTGAGATTTTTGGGGAGGGTGAAAATGTGTGGCTTGCTGATGAAGCACCAATTGGATTTTTTGGAGGCCCATTGTTTAGTGTTGAAGGTCGATTAGCTTTTGGTGGAGCGATAAGCACCTCTAGAGATTACAGCAAGATTAAAGTTATTACTCTAAAAGGTAACTATGTATCGCAATTAAACAATCATCATCAGATTAAAACTGGAGGGGAAATTATATTTTCAGATCTTTATCTAAAATTCGGATCTCAGAATGAGTTTTTGCCTAGCGGTAATTACTGGTCAAAATCAGAGGTTAATCCTTTTCGTTTGTCCCTATATGGACAAGATAAGATTGAGTACAATGGTTTTGTAGCAACTATTGGACTAAACCTAGATATATTAAACCCAAATGGAAGATGGTACAATGTTGATACTTATGATGATGACTTTTATTCATCAAATTATAATCAAGACCTTGAAGATTCATTTGAAAAGAAAAAACTAAAACCCCAAATAGAGCTGAGTCCACGACTTGCAATTTCCCACCCCATAACAGAGGCATCTAAACTTTATTTTAATTATGGTCATTATCAACAGATGCCAATAGCTGAAGATCTATATAGAGTTCGAAGAGGATTCAGCGAAGAGGTATTAACTATAGGTAATCCATCATTACCTATGGCAAAGACAATTTCATATGAAATTGGATTTGATCAATCATTTTATGAATCTTACCTAGTTCACCTTGCTGCCTATTACAAGGATATAAAAGACCAGCAAAATTATACTAGATACATTAGTGCCAACAGCAAGGTTAACTATTCACAACTAACTGCTAATAGTTATGAAGATATTCGTGGTTTTGAGATTGAGTTGTCCAAAATAAAAGGTGATTGGGTTACAGGATTTATTAATTATGAATATAGGGTAAATACATCAGGGTATTTTGGACTTGAACGTTATTATGAAAACCCTGGAGACCAGAGGGAGTACGAATTATCTAATAAAAAACAAAGCAAGCCAAGACCTATACCTAGAATAAAATCTGTAATGGACTTTCACACACCTAATAATTTTGGCCCTAATATAAATGGTCAATATTTAATCGGAGACTTACATATGAACGTAATCACCAGGTGGTCTGCTGGTTCGTGGTTTACTTATAACCCAAATAATGTTCCAGGTATTGAGTATAACGTCAGATATGTAGATAATTATAACATTGATTTAAAATTTTCAAAGATCTTCAATACAGGAAAAATAAAAATAAAAGTATATGCTGATATTTATAATGCTTTAAATACAAAAATATTTTCAGGCTATGGTTTTGAAGATGGATTTGATTATAATTATTACATGCAATCTCTACACATGTCAGATGATTACGCTGGAGAACTTGGATATAATTATTTTGAAGGTTCAGATAAGCCCGGCGACTTTAGAAAAGAAGGTACAGAGTTTGTTCCTATGGAATGGGTCTCAGATATAAATTCTATCTCAAACCCAAGTGAAAGACCAATATATTACGATAATAGCAGTGACAGATATCTACAGTGGACGTCTACGGCTGGATGGCAAGACGTAAATCAATCTTATTTTGATAAAGTTTTAAAAAACAAGCAATATATAGACATGCCCAATCAAGACTACTATATATTTTTAAACCCTAGGGATGTTTTTATCGGAATTAATTTTAGTTATGACTTTTAAATTTAAATATTTATCCATTATCTTATTTATAACAATCTCGAACTCTCAAGCAGTCAAGTGGATGTCAATTGGTAATTTACACAACTGGTACTCTGCAGCAGGTTGCGAAATAGAAATTGGCAGAACTGGGCAAATAAGCGATCAGCAAGATGGTCTCCGATGGCCTGCTTTTTATCGAGTTCAGGACAATCAAGCAGCAAAAGGTTTATGGTTAGGTGCCAAAAATTTTTATGATCCTGTAGTTGAAAAAGAATATGAACATAAAGTAGTCCATGCTGGTCCAAGACATTTAGACATTGTAGGTGAAACAATCCCGCTAGAATTAACGATGTATGGTAGATATGATCACCCAAATGTTTTCGTGGATGGAGATCCCTCAACAAACCTTCAATATCTTGATGAGGTTGATTTTGTTGACCCAGATCTGCCCTCTGACCGAAAAATTTATAATGAGGTACAAACATCAATGGGAGTAAAGATGAAACGAACAATTTATTCTTTTTCCCATCCAGAACACCAAAATTATCACATTCAGGAATATATCTTTATTAATAACGGCTGTTTTAATAAAGATTGTGACATTGAGTACCAGCAGACTATTGAAGGATTTCAAGTTTATCTGCAATACAGGTATGCTATCAGCAGAGAGGGAATGATTTATGATGGTAATTGGCTCCCTCAAAGTGCTGCATGGGGTCACAACACGATGAACGATGTCATAGGTGAATCTCCAACAAATCCGTCACCAAATGATCAATTTTACGATGATGGTGAAATTATCAGAGGATTGTTTTCATGGCATGGCTACCACTCTTCGGCGGATCCACCAGAAAATATAGGAGGGCCAGATTTTGGTGGCGATGGACATCTGGGAGCTGCTCAATTTGTTGGAGTCGCGACATTACATGCGGATACTAGCCCTTCAGATAAAAATAATGATATAAATCAACCATCAACCACCTGGTTCATAACCTCAGATGACCCAGCAACTTCAGGCAACCTTCAGTACAATGGGACTAAATCAACAAATGAATATGTAAATTATATGACAGTTGGACACCCTCCACAATCTCAAGCTGAAGTTGTAGGAACTGGCAACGCAAATCAATTTAATGATCCAAGAACTGGTTCAAATCCTGGAGGAACATCTCAAGGAATAGGCTTTGGTCCTTATGATCTTGAGCCAGGCGATAGTATTCGTATCGTTCTAGCTGAGGGTGCATCAGGTCTTAGTAGATCGATGTGTTACAAAATTGGCCAGAATTGGAAAAATCAAGTCCATACGGATGAACTTCCTGAATCCTCAGATTTACATCGTCATATGATGAATACTTATCATCGGCAATCTGATACTCACAACTATTACAAAAATGCTTGGGTATTCACAGGTGTTGATTCAATCATAAAAGTTTTTAAAAGGGCTAAAGAAAATTTTGAGTTAATGAAAAATGGACAGTCTTTGCCTCGCCCTCCCGAGCCCCCCTACTTATTTAACATTGCTTCAGGGGGAGATAAAATTTACCTTAACTGGTCTAATGAATCTGAATCTGGACCAGGTTTTTCGGGCTACAACCTATATCGATTAAAATTTAAGCCTGATACGACACTGTTTACTTATGATATAAGTCAAAATGAAATAATTCCCATTGACAACAGTATAGCTACCTTGTGGACTTTAGATCGTGGGGTTAATGAATTTGAAGATAATACTGCAGAAAGAGGATTTGATTATTTTTATTTCATTGAGGCTTTTGATGATGGTACAAATGATGACATAGTTTTGAATAGTAGTAAATTTTTCACATTGACAAACAAAGCAGCTAACTTGAAACGTCCGCCAGGTTCTAGCTTCCAAGACATTCGAATAGTCCCTAATCCTTTTCACATATCTGCTAGGGACCTTCAATATGGTGTTAGTGCTCCGGATAGATTAATGTTTCTAAACATTCCCCCCGTATGCACTATACGTATTTTCACGGAAAGAGGCGACTTAGTAGACATTATAGAGCATACTGATGGTAGCGGAGATGAAATATGGAATTCTATTACCTCATCTAGACAAATCATTGTAAGCGGAATATACATAGCTCACTTTGAAATGCCCGATGGTAATGCTATTAGAAAATTTGCAGTTGTAAGGTAGCATATAAGAATGAAATTACACTTCGCTAAATTAATATATTTTTTATTTGTGTTATCCAGTTGTAGTGAAATGTTGAGTGAATATGAGAAAAATGATATATATCCATTAAATATGGATGAGAAAATTTGTATTACCTTGAACGGAAAGCAACCCTTTAATGCTAATAGCTTTATGAACGAGGACTCCTTAACAATTGAAAATCTTTATAGACAGCACTCTACAGATACAAACTTATTTATCTCCCCAAGCGAAGAACATCATTGGAGTATTTCAATTGACTCTATATCATATTTTTTGCTAAATGCCTCTGAAGTAGCGGATTCATACTTTGTTGCTCTAGACTTTTCAAGCGATCTCAAGCTCTACAGTGAAAGTGGCAATCTTATTGTTCCATTTAATGATAAAATATCATTACAAAACGTAGCAGGGTGTTCAAATATTCGTGTTAGACAAGTTTATTCAGATCTCGATGGATTATACCTAGCAAGCCTTTATAACCCTAATGTGACAACTGTAAATTTAATTTTTATTAATGATAATATTAACGTGATTGAAAATCAGTAATGAGAAAATTTGGTTTTTATATACTCTTCGCATTTTCAATTATTTTTGGTAATGAAAATAGAAAATTAGGACAAACTGGATTTCAATTTCTTAGCGTCACATCTGACGCGAGAAGTGGCGGTATGGCAGATGCAATGACAACGATGCATGATAAATCCACATCACTTTTTTCTAACCCAGCAGGACTTTCAAAGCAAACCGAACGTTTTGATGTTAATTTTAGCTCAAACAATTGGATTGCAGGAATCAAACATGATGCTTTTAGTTTTTCCTACAGTCCAAAAGATGGCCAGTTTGGAGTTTTTGGATTTAGTTTATTAAATGTAGACTACGGAGAAATTCAAGGCACGATGGTTTGGGATAATTCGCAGGGTTTTATCGATACTAAAATATTTAAACCATCAGCTTTTGCGATGGGTTTAGGCTATGGTAGATCATTATCCGAGAATTTTTCGGTTGGTGGACAGTTAAAGAAAGCATTTCAATATCTCGGTGAAAATGTTGTACCTATTTCAGATACATCAAAAGTTGTTGAAAATAATGTATCAAATGCAATTGCTTTTGATTTTGGTACTATATACGTTACTGATTGGAACGATTTCACATTTGGTATGTCTGTAAGGAATTTTAGCGACGAAGCGCAGTATGCCTATGATGGGTTCCAATTACCATTAACCTTTAGAATTGGTTGTTCAATTAATATTTTTAAGCTTACTCCATCTTTCTCAAAATCTCACTCTTTGCTTCTTGCAATTGATGCACTACACCCGAGATCTTACACACAACGCATGAACATAGGCCTGGAATATTCATTCCTGGGTATTATTAGTGCAAGATTCGGATATTTACACAATTATGATGAAAGAGATTTTACATTTGGAGCGGGAGTAAAACTAGGTGCGTTCAAAATCAATTATGCTTTGACACCATTTGGCGTTTTTGACACTGTAAGTAGATTAAGCATTGGAATCTCAAAATGAAGCTTAAGTATTATCAAATTCTAACTTATATGGTATTTATATCTTTTTCTTGTGATGATCCAAATTCACCATCAGGTGTTTGGAACTCGAATGATGTAGGTAAATCTCCTCCCTTCATCTCAAATATTGAGCCACCTGATCGAGCTTATGCCGGTTCACAGGAAGTAACTATTTATGGGGGGAATTTCGGCAACAATAAAGATTCGACATTCGTTTATTTCAACACCGGCTCTGCAGAGATAATATCAATTGAAGAATCTTCAATCATTGTGGTTCCACCTAATATTATTTCTGATAGTGTTATCATTAAAGTTGCAGCTCAAGGAGCGTTTTCTTTTGGTATTTATAATCAAAACTATACATTGCATCCGCGAATTTTGGAATATGGTGACTTTGATGCTATAGATGAAAGTATTTGGGGATTAGAAGTTGATAACGATGAAAACCTTTATGTTGGGTTATCAATATTTCCTGAGGGAACAATTGATAAGATCACCCCACCTATGGGTAATAGAGAATATTCTTTTATTAGCGCAGTGCTACAAACACCTTACAGCATGCGAATAGGACCTGACAATAACATATATTACGTTGATGGAGTAAACCCTTACATTATAAAACAAGAACTATCCACAGGTAGCCCATCATATGCTGCTTTACCTGGCATAGCATTTGATTTAGATTTTGATGAGAATGGTAATTTTTACTGCGGTGGCAGCGGACAGAATCTATACAAAGTAACTACTAATCTTTCCTCAACTGTAGTTGCTGATTATGACGATATTTCTATAAGAGCTGTTCGAGTTTTTAACGGTTTTGTTTATGTTGGAGGCAATTATTCTGGTTCAGACACAATAAATCCAAACATTGGGATATGGAAGAATCAAATTTTATCATCCGATGGAGAACTGGGAGAAAAAGAAATAGTCTTAAACTGGGAAGAATTTGCTGGCTCTAATTCAAATATAACTTGTATAACGTTTGATGAAAATGGTACAATGTATATTTCTTCAGATGCGAATGTTGGTATAGGAACTTACTCTACAGAAGGTAGGCTTAATGAATTATATCCGAAAATCATTTTTGCTCCAATTGCTAAAATGACTTGGGGCTCTGGAAAATATTTATATTTAAATTACCGTGGTGACCCACGAGCAGTTTACCGTCTTAATATGGATGTAAGTGGAGCACCCTACTATGGTCGAAATTGAATAAGATCTAATTTAAAAATTAATTGATAATCAATCCTCTCCATGTTTATTTTTCCCTCGTAAATAATAACAACATGGAGATAATATGGTTAAATTGTTAAATATTGCTTTGTTGTATCTACTATCAGCCAATTTATTTGCTGATAGCTGGCAACTCAACTCAGTGTTCAAAGACTATCAGCTAGCTAGAAATGATGGGCATGGTATACATGGCGTCGTTGTAGCTCCTGATGGAAACGTTTGGGTAGCTATGAACGGTGCAACTGCTCAAGATAGCATTCCGCACACATTTACTGCGCAGGATGGATCAGATTCAGCCGGTTTTGTACATACACGCCCAATTCATGTTTTTACACCTGACGGAGAACACGCATCTTACTCACCAATTAGATTCGTAGGAAGTGCAGCCAATGGTGATTTAGACACTCTTACTTACAGTGGTAAAGGAATGTGCCTAGATCATGAAGGACACATCCTTTACACAACAAATGAACTGTACAGGTTTAATTACATGACTGGAGAGATGGTACACCGTCTTGCCGTTTCTTTTGATGATGCGGGAAGCCTATCATCATTGACTGGGCCATCAGTTGATGAGGACGGCAATGTATATCTTAGCTGGGTAGGTGGAGCAGATAAGCCTGTAGTTAAGATAAGTCCCGATTTTGTTACCCAAACAACCGTAGCAGACGCTGGTGTAAATTATAATAGAATTACACTTGTCAGTCCTGATGCCGAGCATCTTTATTTAGGCTCTTGCTGGAACGGTATTGGTGTTACTGTATTAGAAGCAAACCTCCTTGGAACTGCATACACTAGAGTAGATACCATTGGAAATGTGACAGGAACAGTTACCGCCTCAGATGGAACTGATTCAACAGTAACTCATGCTTTGTGGGTTGAAACTGCTGCTTGGAATAATGGAGTTCTATGGGTTGGAGAGACAGACCCAGCATGGTCAACTCATCCATTGTCAGGCAGTTGGGTTGGATTGAACCCTACTACTGGAGCAATTATCGACACGATTGGTGTCGGACAAACTGTCACACCTGAAGATGATGCCTCTGCACTTGCAGCTACAGGTGTAACTTGTAACCCTAGAGGATTAGCTAGATCTAATGACGGATTAACGCTTTATTTAGCTGATTACAGTACAAATGTAATTCAAGTATGGACTAATGCTAATCCAGCAACTGTCTCAATAGAAGAAGAAACAGAAGCGCCAATTATCGCAAAAGGATATGCACTATACCAGGCTTATCCTAATCCTTTTAATCCATCTACTAAAATTGAATACGAGGTTGGAAGCATTGGAAATGTTAAAATTGACATTTACAATTTAAAAGGTGAATTAGTAAATACCATTGTTAATGGTTGGCACAACCTTGGTTCTCACAATGTAATCTGGAACGGAAAAGATAATAAGAATATGCAAGTTCCATCAGGAACATACATTTACAGATTAACATCAGCAGGTGTTGCCTTTTCAAAAACAGTTACATTTGTGAAATAATATAAACTGTTATTTTATGCTCATTAGGGGATTAACATTAATTAATCTCCTAGTGAGCTGCATTTAATTAATAGTTCGTTAATATATTCACTCCAGACATCCACCTACTATCCAATCGTAAATAAGCCGCAATTTTTCTGGATTATTGTCAAAGAAACTTTCATTATCTTTTGGCATCCTATCGCCTCCAGTAATTAGGGAAGAATTTTCTAAAAATTGAGGAGTACATTTTACATACAGCAGACTTTCGTAAGGTTCAAATGGAATTACGACAGGACCATTCTCACTTCCAGACATAATATTTTCATAAGAATCTAAGTTTAATCCATAAAAACTAAAACCCTCTTCGCTATGACAATGGTAACATTGATTCCTAAACAAATTAGTAAGTTGAGTAAAACGTATCGTATCTAATACAACTACAGTATCTTCGTCCTCATTTCGCTCAGTAACATTATTTTCTTCGCAACTCCAAACCCCAACAAATGAAATGATGAATAGATATTTTTTCATTTATTTTTATCTATAGTTAGTTCTATTC
>CEWJ01052190.1_pt1 | contig 12243 bp, 10 predicted proteins | sample 350291 | NCBI WGS metagenome assembly CEWJ01 (sample SAMEA2622923, study PRJEB7988) | marine metagenome | isolation source: saline water (ENVO:00002010), including | reverse complement strand
TCGTCGTCGATCCCGCCTGGGCCTGTGACTGAGATTCTGCTCTCAGTGTCACACCAAGCGTCGCAGTAGGAGAGTACGATGGCGACTGTCTGTCCGGCCAAGACGTCGAAATCCGCTGTGTCGGAGGTGGCGCCACCGGTGTAGGGCAGATAGCTGATTTGAACCGTCTCTGCCAGAATGTCTGCGACGACCAACGTCTCCTCGGTGTAGTCGCCGATGTTGCCGTTATCTCCGGGGAAGAAGAACTCTACGTCGAGCCTGTAGTCTTGTGGGTTGTTGCCTTGGCAGCCAGACAAGGAACAATCGATGTAGACCATGAGGGTCTCTGCCGCGCCGGCAGATGCGGAAACGGTGCAGGTACCAGACGCAGCATTGCAGCTTGCTGCACCTAGGTACTGAGTTCCACCGAGCCCGTTGCCGGTCCATGCGTCTGCATTCCTCAGGCTCAGTGAGTGGTGAGTAACGGTGGAGTTCCAAGCCGTTGTGATGTTGACCTGGTATCCATTTGGTACGTCAATCAGGTAAGCGTCGTCATCGTCGCACGACACACCAGTGGGGGCTCCGCAGCCAGAGAAGCCGTTAACGTGTCCGTAGAAAGACGTGACTTGATCCATCTCAACGTACGGAGTCAGATCGATCGGGGGGCAAGCGCCTCCAGTAGGGCAAATTTGGTTGTTGCCATTGTATCCGCCGGCATCTTCGCCGGTGCAGGCGTCCCAGCCCAGACAGGGATTTAGAGGAGCTTCCATAATGACTGGATCCTCCTTCATTTCCACCCTTTCCTCAACCGGCGTTAGAGCCGGTGTAAGTAGGGCTGCAATCATTAGCGTAGCAAGGACGATTGTTTGGCTGCGGTCGTTCGACATAGACGTCACTGGGCGTGATCACGTCCGAGGATGGATATAACAATGTCGAATTGTTACTTCAGGAAAAGCAGGGTATCACAGGCTCCTGCGGGTTGAGTTCGGTCGGTGTGAAACTCCTTTTTTCCTATAAAAATAACAAAAACTCCAAAACGTTGCACTGAGCGTCGATATGGCTTCCGAAAACAACAATATATATGTGATGAGGGATCAGTATTCGTAGAACCCTTTTTTCGTTTTTCTCCCCAATTTTCCTTCTTCCACCATCGACACCAAAAGAGGCGCCGGCTTGTACTTGTCATCTGCCAGCCCCTCGTGGAGCACCCTCATTATGTTGAGCACCGTGTCTAGACCAATCAAATCAGCCAGAGCCAAAGGTCCGATAGGATGATTCATCCCGAGTTTCATTATCCCGTCGATCGCCTCTGGATCCGCGACGCCCTCGTCGAGTGTGATAATGGCCTCATTGATCATCGGACAAAGTATCCTATTCGATACGAATCCGGGGGAGTCGTTGCACTCCAATGGAGTCTTGCCGAGCGACTCTATGACCCTGGTCACTTCTGCTGTGACCTCTGGCTCAGTATGAGTTCCCTTGATGACCTCGACCAGTTTCATAACCGGTACGGGATTCATGAAGTGCATACCGATAACCCTGCCGGGCCTATTTGTTGATGAAGCGATCGAGTCTATTGATATCGAAGAGGTATTGGTGGCAAGGATCGCCTCGTCTTTGCATAGTTCGTCGAGTTGCTCGAAGGTCCTCGTTTTCAGCTCCTTTATCTCAGGTACCGCCTCGACCACCAAATCCGACCCACCCAATTCCTGAATGCTTACCGTGGTGCTGATGCAACCTAGTGCCGATGCGGCGGTCTGTTGGCTTATTTTACCACGGGATGTCAACTTCTGCAATGATGAGCGTATCGTATCCATCCCCCTGCTCACGGCCTCCTCATTTATGTCTGCCATCGTGACTTGGTATCCGGAACATGCCGCTACCTGTGCAATCCCGGCTCCCATCTGACCTGCTCCGACGACTCCGATTGATTCAACTTCCATGCCACCCCCGTGGAGCGCCACCGAATGATTATTGCGATGATTTGGTCGACAAGTCCTAAACCATAGTGCACCACCCGAATACTACAGTCCTGTAGTGTAGTGGTCCATCATCTCGGGTTTTGGTCCCGGGGACCCAGGTTCGAGTCCTGGCGGGACTACCACCTTGGATGTGTGAGCGGAACAAAAAAAAGAGTCTTGTTTGTCCGACGTCTCCATGATGCTCGAGATGTCGGGACTGAAAAAGGTACAAAGCGCGGATCTACTAGGGAGCAATGACGGTGAAAAAATCAACCTGCAATTGGACTGCACCTCATTGTCGGTGTCAATAGAGAGGAGGATCCAAAGGACCGTTGTGAGGGGGGGCGAGGGCGATGACCTGCTCGATGAAGGTGCCGAGTCCGCTGTTTACGAAGCCGAAGCAAAAGTCGGCCACGGTGAATACGCAGACGTGATGGCCCTGTTCAGAGGTTCTGACCAAGTTATCCGGGACCCCTTTGAGGGCGGTGAGGTCAAAGTGGCTTTCAAGTCGTTGTCCTACGATGGCAAAGTGTTGAGGATGACTCTGATAGAAGATATCGATTGAGTTGAGTGTTGGGCACGAATTGGCATCATTCACTCGTCGATGGGGGAGCCGCCCCTGCCTAGATCCCGGGCTATGTTCTTCTGGTGAGACTCTATCGTCCCACCGCCGATCTCAAGAAGCTTGGCGTCCCTCCATAGCCTTTCAACGACGTATTCACCGACGTAACCGTAGCCGCCGAGAACCTGTATGGCCCTGTCTGCGATGTTCTTGGCAGCAGTTGTAGAGTAGAGTTTCACACCATCGCTATCCAACCTGTTCCCAGATGTTCCTAGATCGGTGTTGATTGCGGTGTCATAGACATACGCCCTCATGGCCCGGTACTCTGCCCAGGACTCTCCGATGTGGCGCTGCACCTGTCCGAATTCCCGGATCTTTTTACCGAAGGCCTCCCTCTCTGATGCATAGCTGTTCATTATCGAGAGGCACCTCCTGGATATTCCAACCGCCATGGCCGCCAGTGCTATCCTCTCAATCTCCAGATTTCTCATCATGTGAATCATTGATTCACCAGGCGAACCGACAACGTTTTTGGCAGGGATGATGACATCTTCAAAGACCAATTCTGCTGTGCTGGAGGCGCGCATCCCCAACTTGTCCATTATCTTCTGACCCACGGAATAACCGTCCATGCCATTTTCCACAATAAAGGTCGTGATCTGTGGCCGGCCATTTTCATCTTCTCCGGTCCTGGCGTAGACCATACAAACATCTGCAGGAGTACCCTCATCGTCAATCGCGCCGTTTGTGATCCACATCTTCCTACCGTTGAGGACCCAAGATCCATTCTCCGAGGGCTTTGCGCTGGTTGCCATCCCCAATACGTCTGTACCCTGGCCGGCCTCGCTCATACCCATGCAGCCTATCCATTCGCCGCTGCATACCTTCGGTAGAATTCGGGCCTTCTGTTCAGTGCTACCGTTGTATGCGAGATTATTGACCATGAGTTGTGCATGGGCCAGATACGCGAGGCAGAAACCGGGATCAGAGTATGAGAGTTCTTCATTGACGATGGCTACTGCGGTGGAGTCCATGCCCGTACCTCCGAATTCTTCCTGAACTGTGATTCCAAGCAGGCCCAGTTCGCCCAGTTTTCTGAATAATGAGGAATTGAATTTTTCCAACCTATCGTGTTCATGTGCCTGAGGTTCCACTTCTTCACTGACGAAATTTCGGATCATGTCCCTGAGCATCCTGTGTTCTTGAGTCGGATTGGCGATATCGAAAGGGGCACTCATGACACGACGGGGAGGGGGGTGCGTATGAGGATTATCAGGATCAGGGAGTGACTCTTCGAGAATCCCTTGGGAAGGGGATTGTCTCCCTGATGTGATCCGCGCCTGCGAGCCAGGCGCATACTCTGTCCACACCTAGACCGAAGCCTCCGTGGGGGACTCCCCCGTACCTCCTGATGTCTATGTAGAACTCGTAGGGCTCACGGGGAGTTCCCTCCTCGTCTATCCTCTGGAGTATCTCTGATTCCGACCAGGTTCTCTCACCACCGCCTATGATCTCACCGTATCCCTCTGGGGCCAATAGATCATGGCACAATACGTATTTTGGATCCTCGGGATCCTGACGGTGGTAGAAGGGCTTTGCGACCTTTGGGTAGTGGGTTAGGAAATGTGGGACCTCAAAATCCTCTGTGAGTATCTTCTCTTTGCTGAAATCCAAGTCTTGTCCCCACTCAATCTCGACGCCTTTGGACTGAAGCATCTCGACAGCATCGTCATAGCGAATTCTTGGGTAATGGCTTTCTGCGTATTTCTGGATGGTGTTTATGTCTCTTCCGAGGCTCTCTAGCTCTTCAGACCTCTGTTCGAGTAGCGTTCTGGCAATGTGCCTAACCAATCCTTCGCCATGACTCATGACATCTTCGTTGTCTGCCCAGGCGATCTCCATTTCCGCATGCCAGAACTCCGTGAGGTGCCGCCTTGTTCGGCTCTTTTCTGCTCTGAAAGAGGGGGCCAATGTGTAGAGCCTCTCCAGTGCTGGCATGGCCGCCTCGGCGTAAAGCTGCCAGGACTGGGTTAGGTATGCCTTTTTACCGAAATACGGAACTTCGAAAAGTGTGCTCCCGCCCTCCACGGCGCCAGCAACGAAGTTCGGAGCTTGATATTCGGTGAAGTCCCTGTCCCTGAAGTATGAGTGGACGGCTCCGAAGATAGTCGATCTGATCTTCAGCATCTTCGTCATTCTCCCAGTCCTGAGATAGAGGTGCCTGTTGTCCAAGAGGAATTCGGTTTCGCCCCCATCTGCCTGTTTCATGGCAGACTCGGTGATAGGAAAGGGCCTCTGAGGATTGACCGGGCCTACAATCTTGACGTCTTTAACCATTATTTCGTAGCCATGTTCGCGGTCTGTGGGGATCACTTGGCCGGATAATTCTACACTGGATTCAATTAAAGCCGCTGAGATCTCCTCGAAATTGTCATCCCCTATCACAGCCCTCTTGAGGACGCATTGGACGGTTCCGGTGGAGTCCCTCAGAACCACAAATCGAATTGATTTGGAGCCCCTGGTTCTGTGTATCCAACCACGAAGGAGTACTTCTTTTCCATCAAGTCCTCCCCCGTGGACCTCGGCAATCCACAGACTCTTCACAATCGCCACCCAAACTGGGGGCCATCGGGCCACCGTTTCAACACTGCGCTTGTTTGTAGGGCAGGCGGGTCTGACGGGGTTCGAACCCGCGGCCTACGGGTTAAGAGCCCGTCGCTCTACCTGACTAAGCTACAGACCCGGCCCTCGGTTGAGGGATCTAGGTATAACAACAGCGATTGTTTACACAATCCGTCCGTTTTCCTTGAGGAGGGTCTCAACGCCCATTCCTCCTGCCATAACAACAGCATCGCAGATTCCACAGAAAAGGCCTACTTCAACTACCCCTGCCACGCATAGTATCTCCGACTCCAATAATTTCGGATTCGAGATAACCCCCTGGTAATCGCAGTCAATGATGTAACCCCCGTTGTCAGTGACAAAAGGCTTCGAAGCGCCTCTTAACTTGACTTTTCCCGGGCAGATCTCAGACAGCCTTGACATTGTCACCTCCCATTCAAACGGAAGAACCTCGACTGGCAATGGGAATGTTCCCAGCACCTGAACCTGTTTGGTTTCATCTGCGACCACCAACATCGCACGGGACCGCTGGGCGACTATCTTCTCCCTGGTTAGGGCGCCCCCTCCCCCTTTGATTAGTGAGAATGAGGGGTCGAACTCATCTGTTCCGTCGATAACTAAATCCAGAATCTCTACGTCTGACAGACCCACAAGGGGCACTCCCACGGATAAAGCTAGGTCCCTTGTTGCGATACTGGTCGGAACGCCAACAATTGATAGCCCCTCATCTGAAATCAACCTCCCCAACTCAACCACAGTGTGAGAGACAGTCGATCCGGTGCCGAGACCGACGGCCATACCATCCTTCACCCAATTACAAGCCGCGATCCCGGCCGCCCTCTTCATCAGATTGGAGTCCATGTCCTGTGCCGGAGGGGGGACAAAGAAAAGGTTCTCTAGGACAAAGTGACAAACCGAACGTTTGATGTTCGAATGCCCCTTGGGACGTTTGAGGGAGCAGGAGGGTTGCTGACAGTGTTAGACACTGAGGAAAGTCCCCTCTCCAAGATGCAAGCGGCTCGGTTAACGCCGGGGGCCCGGGAGGGTCGGCACTGGAACAGAAACGAACCCAGCAGCGTGAAAACGATGAACTCTGAAGAGGGAGGCTGCGCTGTGGAGGATGAAACGGCTATCCCCGCTGGAGCAAGTCCAAGCAGGTCCGCTGATGCGCATCTAGAAGGACCGGGTAGGATGCTTAGTTGAATGCAACCAGCCGAAAGGTGAACAGAAAGGGGCTTACTCCCTGCACCCTCACAATGGTACTCGCGCAGATTTTCTCAGTAAGCCTCTACAGTGTCAATCATGGAGCCTGATTCATCATAATCCACCCATGGTCCCCGGCCCATCAATCTAGAAGTCAATTCGCGGTATGCCACGACGATGGTCGGGAGGAGGATGCTGCTGGACAACAGGGCTAGGAATAGCAGCGCCATCATCAAGATGAAGAAGTTCCTTAATCCAGGGATCGCAACGAACAACCCTGCAGCGAGGCCGGCGCACGTAGTGGCAGTGGTCTCAAAGACCGTCTGACCGCATCTGGCCACTGATTTAGCTATGCCTGCAGGGTTCTCGCCCTCGTCTTTTATTCGATCGACTATGTGAATTGAGTCATCGACCCCGATCCCGAAGACTATGGTCCCGATCATTGCCGTGAAGACGTTTACGTTGACTCCTCCGATTCTCATCAGAATCGGCTGCCAGAGCACGACCACCCCTACCGCGGCCATCGTGAACAAAGCCATGCGAGGAGATCTGAACAATATTGACATGACTATGAGTAGTATGAGTATAGTGCTCAGGGTCGTGTCTCGCTGGGCATCATGAATCCCTTCATTAATGTCCAGCGAGACAGGAAGGCCTCCTGTCAGGAGGCTGTTCACCGCTCCGTCTAAACCCAGTGCAGCGCAAGAGAGGGGTCCATCGCAGCTGGATTCGCCCCTGAGGTGGCTGTCGATAGCGTCCCTGAGAACACCAGCCTCTTTCAGTGCGATGTATGGCTGATTGACGTATACGAGGGTTTTGGTTTCACATGGAGACGACTGTTGGCAGACTCCAGATTGATCCGCGTTCATGAGCATGGATCTTATCTCGGGGGAAAGTGTGTCGAACGCTACGTTCACCATCGCCTCTCGTGAGGTTACTGAATATGGCAGGCAATCTGGCCTGAAAGGATTCTGAGACTCGTCCCAGCACTCGTCGTGTATCAGGTCCCACAGACTCATTGAAACCAGGTTGATGCCTATGGCTTGGGTGTCAACGTGTATTGCCTTCAGGATATCGACCAAAGATATAGAGGACGTGTTTGGTACGTTGTTGATCTCTATTTGCATCCTTTCTATTGCATCAAGTATCGGTATGTCCCTTATTGGTGCAGTTCCGTTCAATTCCCCCCTCTTCTCCGCGTCCACTATGAACATATTCGTCTGACCTCCTTGAAACTCTATACTGTATTCTCTGAGAGCTTCGTAGGATGCCAGTCCGGGCGGAACCTCGTCTGCTGACCCGGTGATCTCCTTGCCCAGCTCGTCATCTAGGATCATCACGCCATATGCCGTGAATGCACCTGCGATGATCAGTACCAGCAGGTAAACACGAACTGGGGTCTCTCCGATCTTGTCCCAGACAGAGTCGAAGGCGGCGGATGGTGTTTTCCTATATTTCAACAGCTGGACTAGTGCTGGTACCATGATCATGGACACCATGAATGTGGTGAATATGCCCAGGAGTAAGGTCAATCCGACGGTCCTCATGGGTGCTATGGGGACAATTGAAGGCCACATAAGTACACTGAAGCCGATGATGGTGGTCAATGCAGAGAGGAGGATCGCGTGACCTGTGGTCAAGGCAGCTGAGACTGTGGCGCCCAGGCTGATTGATGGGTCCCACGGGTTAACGCTCTCCTCCGGCAGGCCATCTCGTCTTCTGGCCCAGTTCTCCTCTGCCCGAGACTCTAGTATCTTGACCCTGTTCTCTTCTATACGATTTGTCAGGTGCAGGGCGTAATCCACACCTAGGCCAACAAGAATCGGCCCTGCGGAGATAATCATAGGGGTAAGCATCCTGTCCGTGATTACTATCGTACCGAAGGTGATGAAGAGAGTCATCACAATGGGGGTGCCGCAGATGAAGATGACCTTCACATTCCTGTGAAGGGCGAACATCATGATGCCCACAAACAGCAGGCTCAAGGGTAGCATGACGTCCATTAGCTCATCGTAGATGGCGTCGGAGACGTCATGCAGCACAGGAGTAAGTCCCGTGATCGTGACCGCCTCCCGGTCTGGAATCACTTCAATGCGATCCTGGTCCCATGAGTGTGTTGGGGCGCGATAGACTCTCTTGCAGAGTTCGCAGTCTTCTGGCCTTGATTCAACGTGAATAAGCTGCTCGGCAAACGTCAGAAAGGCCTTGTGGTCCTGGATTTGGCCGGAGGGGTTCTCATCTGTGATCCCCTTCGGATCGTCTCGGGGGGGTATCTCGGTTCCTGACATCTCGAATGTGATGCCCATGATCACAACTCCCGTATCCCATATTCCATCACCATCAGTATCCCTGACAAAAGACTCCATCAGTGACCCAGCGTTATCGACATAGCTGTCTATTCTCTCCTGAGCCCCGGAACCCTGTGGTATCGAGTATCCAGCGTTGGGGTTGAGAGCAGCCAGAGCGCAGTTCTCTTGTTGCCCGGTCGGAAGAGCGTATCGCTCCAATGCGCAGTTGAAGCGGTATGATGATGAATTTGCCTCTTTGATTATCTGAGCTGGCGACAAGACCCAGACCACGCCATCTCTGGTGCCCCTATCATCCTTGTAACGATCGAGTCCCGATCTATACCCTCCGAGTTCGTCATTCAAATCATCGCCCTCAATCCATGATATCTGCCTAAGAATATCCTGATCTGTTATGTTCTCGTCTCCACGCTCGCCGGATGCCGTTGCCGCATTGTCCGTCTGAACATAGAGGATGACAATGTCGGTGGCCCATTGTTCCCTGACTTCTTTGAGCAGCTCGGTTGAATCCGCTCCATCCGGCAGGTATATCTCGACGTCTCCGTTTATTTGATGCTCAAACTCCAAGGCGTCCCTGCCCACGAGTGCAGTGGTGAGAAGGAGGAGGGCAACCACTATTCCCGGGGAACGTAGAATCGCTGCGTATGTGTACTCTGATACTCTCCTACCTGTCATGCCGGCTTTATCGGTCAGTTTCTCAATGGATCCCGCGAAATTGGCCAGCATCGTAAAGGGCGGGGTTTTACGAAGAGCCCCAATCGCTTCAGAAATGGCTATCCTTGCAGGTTGGATGGATTGGAAGAAGCTCTCCCAGAACTCTGCCTCGTCATCAACAGGATCGTCCACAGTATCCAAGAGAGAGCATGGCCCAATGAATGGTTCGCATGCAGATGTCAAAAAAAATCATTATTGGGACTCCATATTGACTTTGACTGGGACCCGAAGGTGTCAAACTCAATGACCTTGCGGGGGGGTCATGCACTTGGTCACCGGTGGAGCTGGATTCATAGGAAGCCATCTTGTGGATGCTTTGATTTCAGCAGGGAAGAAAGTGAGGGTATTGGACAACTTCTCATCAGGTAGAATGGAATTCCTAGAAGGCCATTCAAAAGATGACTTGGAAATTGTCGTCTGCGATCTGCTGGACCCTTCTGGAGTGGATGATGCCATGAAGGGAATAGATACTGTGCATCATCTAGCCGCAAATCCTGACATCCGACTTGGTGTGCAAGTCACAGACACCGATTTGAAACAGGGGACGATTGCCACTTACAACATCCTAGAGTCAATGAGGAAATCGGGAGTGTCGAAGATATCATTCTCCAGTTCTAGCGCCATATACGGAGAGGCGGACGAAATGCCAACCTCGGAGCGATATGGGCCTGTGTTGCCCATATCTTTGTACGGAGCGTCCAAGCTGGCTTCCGAGTCACTAATTTCTGCTTGGTCGGGTACTTTCGGGATTACAGCTTGGATACACAGATTTGCCAACATAGTTGGCTCAAGAGGGACTCATGGTGTGATCTATGATTTCGTGCACAAGCTCCGTAATGACAATACTCGGTTGGAAGTTCTGGGCGACGGGAGGCAGGAGAAATCATACATGGATGTTCAAGACACGGTAAATGCAATGCTCCACGTGATAGGAATGCATGACGACGGTGTTTCGTTGTACAACTTGGGAACGGATCAGACAGTCTCCGTCTCAACCATAGCGAGGATAGTGGTAGAGTCCACGGGACTAGCCGATGTCAAAATAGAATACACAGGGGGAGATCGGGGCTGGGCCGGCGACGTTCCAAGGACCTGGCTAGATGTCGAGAAGCTAAAATCAACGGGGTTCCAACCCAAGATGACCTCCGAGGAGGCCGTCAGAGGGTGCGCGGAGAATCTCATCTCCGAGATTGGTATATGAAAACCATCGTTGATACCCCTGCGAGTGCGAGTACGATCGCTGCTGGATTCGCTCCTTGAGCAGCGGGATCGCCAGGGGAGAGCCTGATTATTGTTGATGACAGCACGCTTCGGGATTCTGATTCAGTCGATTCTAGTACTAAGATCACGTCAAATTTAGAGGTGTCCTCTGATCCGAGGTCGAAATCAATGATTATTTCCTCGTCCATGACCGGCCGGTAAGACCATGCATCTGGTAGGTGAAGCGACCCCACGTTGCCGTCTTCCTGAACAGAGATCATGGCCCTCGCTACGTCGTGATTTCTATCCATGCCATTGGACGCAGTGCCGGGTGCGAGATCAACGATTCTCTCTGTAATGAATATCGTCAACTCTTGGGATTCGTCTAATTCCAAACCGGGGGACTTCACCAAAATTCCGCTTTCTGTGACCAGTACCTCCCCACCAAGAGGAAATATCCCCTTTTTTGAGAGTTCAGAAGAGCGTAGGTTGATTTGCATGTCGGTCCTATCTACGAGGCCCTGTGAAACCACTTCACCATCCATGACAAACGTGGGTGTTACTGCGAGCGAGTCACCGGTTAGGGACAATCTGTACGTGGATATCTCAGATCCCAGTGGATCGGCCCCAGGAGGATGCATTGCGATTCGAATTGCCCTGTTTCCGTTGTCTTCAAGAAAACTGAGTACCATAGGATCGATGTCAGCGCATGTTTGGCAATAGGTCGCAGTGTGCTCTTCTATGAGAATAGTTCCCGCCGAACCGCCGGACGAGTAGAGATTTCCCACGTTGGTATCTGCCAAGGAGGAAAGGGGAGTTAATACGACCAGAAGAACGGCGCCCACAATCAGCCTCATCGACCATCGGAAGCATCGACCCTTCATAACGGAGTGCATAGGCCCGAGATCATGGCGAAACGATGGTACCAAGAGCACCAGCGAGATCCGTGGAGGCGCCAGGCAAAGAACAGCGGCTACAGAGCACGATCGGCGTTCAAGCTCAAACAGATACAAGAACGACACGGCGTCATGAGGTTGGGGGACTCAGTGCTGGATGTCGGTTGTCACCCAGGAGGGTGGACTCAAGTGGCTGTTGAGGAGGTTGGCTCCAACGGAAATGTTGTGGGAGTGGACCTGCATGCTACGGACCCGGTCGATGGAGCGCAACTACTCGTCGGAGATGTCAGAAAAGGGGAAACGATTGAGGCGATAATCGAACGAAACGGGGGACAGCCATACAACGCCGTGGTTTCGGATATATCCCCCAGACTTACAGGGAGGTACGACACAGATCAGGCAATATCTCTTGAGCTGTCTGCTGTTGCATTGGAAATTAGCGTAAAAATACTCAAACCGGGCGGTTCGTTTGTCACAAAGGCGTTCCAGGGCACTGGCATTGAGTTGCTGGTGGAGGCGTGTAAAAAACGGTTCTCGTTCGTCAGAAGGTTTTCTCCAGTAGCCAGCAGAAATTCGTCTTCTGAAGTTTACCTAGTGTGCAAGAACATGGTGCCACTTGGGAAGAGGCTCAAAGGATCCCCCAGCCTTGAGATAGCAAATGGACTCAGGAAGTTGGGGATACTGCCGGACGGCGATGATGAGGACGTGTCGCCCGCTGTAGGATTTCGAAGGATCTGATATCACTTATCATGACCGGCCGCCTGGGCGGCCCACTTGTCCCTGCGGATCCTGCCGGGGAA
>CEWJ01022688.1_pt1 | contig 12260 bp, 20 predicted proteins | sample 350291 | NCBI WGS metagenome assembly CEWJ01 (sample SAMEA2622923, study PRJEB7988) | marine metagenome | isolation source: saline water (ENVO:00002010), including | reverse complement strand
GAGCTCTTGCACAAAAATACATCATAATCTCGATCACCTTCCTGACCTTGAACTATGTGTTTCAAGATCGCAATATCCTCGGCATTGCGTAAAGAGAGGATAGATTTCTTCATAGTCCGAGGACTCAGAATCTAACGCCGTTCTCAACAACGCAAGCAACTAAGCCACTAACCTCCCCTATATCAACATACCCGATGTGAAAAAGGGTAAAATCACGCAACTGCGAAACAAAATAGATACAAATTATATCTGTTTAGTTGCTATAATTGCCAATCATTCTGCACCGAAGAACTGTCTAATCATCGGGTGCATTTCCATCGCTTGTTCTTTTTGAATTTGCTCATATGTCCGCAGAATAATACCAACAGCCAGCAACAGACCCGTTCCAGTAGCATTACCAACCGTACCCAACAAATCCGCACCTGCAGCGAGCAATCCAACGAAAGCCCCTGAGAAGTAGGTCACTGGTGGAATGTAATTCTCTAGAATCTTTTCCAGCACTTTAGGATTCTTTCTAAATCCTGGAATCTGCATCCCAGTTCGCTCAATTTGCTTAGCAACATCTTTGGTACCCATATTAGTTGTATCAATCCAAAACTTTGCGAAAACCATTGAACCAACAGTCATTAAGACGACATAGAACACCACGTGAACCATAATTTGTGTCAAACTGTGTCCGTATACATCACCCGTTTGGTTTAACAGCGGCAATAGCCAATCATTTACTCCATTTACCATGCTCGCATACCAAGCAAAACCTCCTGATGCAGTAGTCTGCCCTTGATCATAGGTACCTATGTATTCCGATAATGAACCATAACCCTCTCGGCCCAAGAACGGTGTCTGTGAAAGCGTGGGGTGACTCCAGAATAGTAAGGTGAACATATTGATGTTAGCAAGTAGAGCGGCCATCAAAATAACTGGAATGTTAGATGCATAAACGAGTCTAATTGGGTATTTCCCTCTATGACCTCTGACTTTTCCATGGGTCAATGGTAATTCCAATTTACTCGATTCTGCGTAAGCGACAACTAAGAACACCACTACTGATGAGAACAATGCTGCTAGAGGGTTAACGTGTGTTAGTAGTATGGTCTCAAAACCGTTACTAGAGATCATTTCATAATTCGTAGCCTCCCTAAACATGTAGAATATCATCGGCAAAGTACCAGACGGTGGATTAGACATTGAGTATCCCAAACCACTGGTGACCGGTAGAGGGGATAGTGTTCCGACAAACGTAGATTGTGAAACTCCGGCAGCGATGAACAATGACATACCTGAACCAATACCCCACTTGCTGACCAATTCGTCGAGCAGGAACACTAGGTAAGAACCAGCGAATAATTGAGCAACAATTACGAAGTTAGCCCAACCCATACCGTAAGAATCTATCAAAAATTCCATGGGGTCGAGGAAACCATAGGTCTGCGGAATTGCTTCAATTGGAATCATAATCAATACCAATAATTTCTGCACACCTTGATACATCGCTTTGTCTTCGGAATTAGATAGGTCAAGCCTGATAATCTTGGCACCAGCAAACAGCTGCATGATAATGGAACCTGTAACAATTGGGCCAATACCCAAGTGCATGATTGTACCAGACGCCCCAGCCATAATTGAACGGAAACCGCTGAACAGGTCTAGGGCTTGTCCAGATAGTCCGTACAGCATAACGTTGGTCATAGCGAAGTAGATGATTAGAACAAAAGTTGTAGTCCACATTTTCTCATTGAATCTAACGTGGCGCTCAGGCTTAGTGATAGTTGGATAGACATCAACGAATCGGTGAAGAGCATACAATCTGCTGCTCTTGTCACCACTCCACATAAAACAGGTCAAAGCGGCTGCTGCACCAAATCCAAGTAAGAGTATCCCGACCAGGAAAAATCCAACGCCGTCGTCATAACCGCCCCATTTGTCAGGCCTGACATACCATACTGCAACACCGGCAATAGCTAACCATCCGAGGAGTTTTCCATACCGGCCAATAACTGGAGCATCCTTCAATCCTTCTGGTAGGTCTCTATTGAAACACCACATGAGGTAAGCAACATATATGACCGATAGAACTAGTCCAAATTGTGCTGCGTTCCTCTGTGCCGCAATTTCACTAGAAAGTTCGTCTGATTGCCAGTATATTAGTAGACCAAAGTACAAAACTCCGGTCAATGCGATTGCCCATGGTATTGGCTTATGTCTCATTGTTATCACACCTTATGGTTATTCTTCTTCCCATTCGCCCCAGTCGTCGTCACCTGAGGTTTCTATTGACCCACCAGCGGCTTCGATTTTTTCCGTGGCTTTTGCACTAGCCTCTGAGACTGTGACTGTTAGTGATTTAGTGATTCTGCCGCTACCCAGTAGCTTATCGAATCCCATCTCTGTTAGATTTACTGAGTCACTGTCGCCGGCTAATTCTTCCAATTGGCCAACGTTGACTGTTGCATTGACATTTCTCAACGAGGGATGGCGATTAAATCCGTGCATACCCCAGTGCTTAGGCATATACTTGATTCGGGTCATAACTCTATGTTTGTTAATTCCAGCATTACCGCGTCCTCCACGCTTTCCTGCACCACGGCCGGCTTTCTTGCCGCGACCATGATATCGATTTCTTCCACGATGTTTGTTTGCTTTTATTCCCATTTTATCACCTCAAATCATCCTATCAACTAGATTGTTGATCGCATCGCCTCGGGCACCCAAAGCGCCGCCAACGACAAAGGAGCGTTTGATTCCGCCCCAGCCTTTTGTTCCTCTAGGAGGATGTAGTCTGAAGACTCTCTTTAGACCCGGTACATCCTTCACTGTTGACTCACCCGATGTTACCGACTTAGCGAATTCTTGGATGTTCTTGAAATCTGTGCTTTCTTTGACAACATCATCCGTTAATGGCGAGTCTCCGGACATTCTACCACGCTCTGTGAGCATTTTCTCAACAGTTGCTTCGGTCGCTTCTCCCCAAGTGATGTAGTCTTTCGCTTTTTGCAACATACCACGGTATTGATCATTTTCAGGAATGATGACTGCGTGGTTAACCTTGGTGAGATTGAGATAGTCCATTGTTTCACGAATTGAACGCTCAACATTGACATTGCTTCTTACTCTAACAACTATCCAACTCATTCAAACATCCTCCCTTTTTTGATGTATAATTTCTCTCTTTGCTGATTTGAAATTCTTGTTATATTCAAATTCTTCAAAGCATTGAATGTTGCTGCTGCATAGTTAATGGTAGTTCTAGTTTGACCCTTTGTCCGGGAAAGAACGTCAGTGATTCCAGCAAGATCGAGAACTTTTTTGCCTGTTTCGCCAATCACTAGGCCCTTACCTTTTGCGGCAGGCATCAGTGTGACTCTTGTTGATGCAGACCGTCCGTTAATTTTGAACGGCACTGAAGTACCCGGCCCAGTGGATGATTCCCATGAACCATTGCCTCTTTGTACGCTAATGATGTTGAGTTTCGCAGCGGTAATCGCTTTTCTAATTGCTTGTGAGACTTCTTTTGCTTTAGCCATCCCAAGTCCGACGTAACCGTCCTTATTACCTACACAAGCCATTACGTTAAATCTCACACGTCGGCCGCTATCGGTCATTCTTTGTACCATGTTAACCTTGATAATTTCATCCTCAAGATTGGGGATAAGCGCATCAACAACTTCCACTTCTCTGATTGGGAGCTTACTTGCTAGTGCTTGCTCGAAGGTAACTATTTGACCTGCCATAACTGCATTTCCTAATCTAGTCTTTGGAGTCCATGAGCGCAGATTCACGATTGGATCATCTTGGCCTTTTCCTCTCCTTCTACCATCCATAGGTTCTTCTGATTCTTCAGGATTGAATGCTTGGATAAGCCCTGGCGCCATTGTTGGTTGATCTTCACTCATCAGTATGCCCCCTCTATTTTCTTCTTGGTTGACTCGACAGCAGAGCCTATCTTGTCTGAGATATGCTCGCCATTCAGTCTATCATCCTCGGGCAGTATCTCATCTTTGTGAGGAATCTCCATACCCGCATCAATCATGCCCTTGAGTGCTGAAAATACTCTACCGCCTGGTGTACTACCAGCCAGACCGATATCTAGGACTGCATCTGTGCAGCCCTTTGCTATGGCTTCCTTGCCGAGAGCATATCCTGCTAGGTAACATGCCGGAATTGACTTCTGTGAGAAATCTGCAGGCCAGTCGTATTTCTTTGACAAATCAGTGCCAGTGACCGATGCGACTACAATATCGCCGCCAGCAGACCAGTTAACCATCTGACAGGTTACCCTGGTATTTGAGACTCTAACGACAGCTCTAGCCTTCTTCCCACGCAGTAATTTTAATCTTCGATGGTAATCGGTTTGACCCGATAATCTTCTTCTAAATATTGATCTTCTACGTGTTCCGTTCATCACTCATCTCCTCCTTTGATTGTAATGCCTTCAAGCGTCATCTGTGAGCGCAAGTGAGCGATTGAACGATAAGAACCGCCCTTCGCTTTTAGGTAGTATCGTCTGTACTGCGAAGGATTGATGGTTCCATCTTCACGATAACCCTTGAGCACCCTTCGCTGAGACCTAATGGTCCTCATCCAACGTGATTTCTTAGGATTTCTTGCGTTAGCAGAACCTGCACGCTTTCCTTGGCCTTTTCTGCGTCCCTTGCGCTTCTGTTCTTGACGCATTCTTGCGCGAACTCTAGATGTGCCTTTGATTGGTTTTGCTTTTATCCAGCCCTCATCAATAAACTCCCTGATGTCATCGGTCTGAACAGCAGATGCAACTTGGTCGACGTAGTCTGGGTTAATCCAAACTCGGTTAACACCACACTTCAGTAATCTAGCAGCGAGTCGCTTTTGATTGGTTACTTGCATCAGACATCCCTCCTTCTGTTGAGAACTCTAATTCCTAATTCATCTGCTCTAGTGTAGATTTGCTCACGCTTTCGGCCACCAACAGTCTTACCAACTCTTGCGGCTTCTGTTTCAGGGTCTATAGATTCCAAATCGCCAGTGTTGTGAACCATTACTTCCTTGAATCCCGAGGGGTGTAGACCTCTTGCAGCAGCGACTTTTCCGTGACCGACTCGTACTAGTGAACTGCGATACTTGTAATTTCGTCGTTGTTTGTTGTCCATACCGTGTGGAGCTCTCCAACCAGATCTGGACAATCTTTTGTATCTAAACCATTCAGTTCTTTTGAACGCTGGAGTCTTTTTCTTTTGCTCGAATCTAAGCGCCAGCGCGACCTTCATATCATCAGACAGAACTGGTTTTTGCTTTGCCACATGTCCCTCGTCTTCTTCATCATCCCAGTCGTCATCCCAATCGTCGTCTTCGACAAATTCTTCCGAGGAATCTTCGGCTTCCGTAGCTTCTTCAACCACTGGTGCGCCTTCCTCATCTGGTTCTGCTGATTCTGCTTGAGCGCCGGACAATCTTTCAATCAAATCGGCTTTCTTGCCGGATACCGGAAGTCCTTGCTCTTTGAGTAGTGCTTTAAGTTCAGCAACTGTCATACCTTCATAATCTTCTGCCATTTATATCACTCCTTGCTGAGAAGATAAATCCCATCTTGGAATACTCTTCTATCCCTATTTTTAACGACGGCGCAGCGCTCAATGTTTGCTGCCGTTTGGCCAACACTCTCTTTGTCAATGCCGGTAACTGTGACCTCAACTTTGTTGTTCACCTTAACTTCCACTCCGCCAAGGATATTGGCTCGTCTCGGTACTCTTTCGCCAAAGTAGTTATTCACTACGAATTCTCTACCTTTGACCTCTAATGTCATTGGAAAGTGAGAATAAAATGCTTTCAGATTATAGGTGAAACCTTCGGTAACTCCTTTGATCATGTTGTTCAAGTGGGCGTTCCACGTTCCTGCCAAAGCCTTCATTTTCCTTCTTGGCATGTCACACCTAACGATTAGTATGTTACCCTCTTGGTAGATATTAACCGTGGTGCTGTTGAATTCTCTGTTAAGTGAGCCTTTCGGACCAGTTATTGTTACGACGCCATCTTCACTGTGTTCGGCTGTTACGCCTTCAGGGATGGTTACGATATGTTCGATTCTGTCGATTTTTACCATTTCTATTCACCTCAATATACATAGGCCAGCAATTTGCCACCTATTCTCGCATCTTTAGCATCGTAATGGTGCATTACACCAGAATTAGTTGTTAGAATCAGCAGACCAAAATCTTGTGCAGGTAGGTACCTTGTTTCCCACTGTTCATATTCTTGTCTTCTAACACTATGCCGTGGTTTTACTGTTCCACATCTGTTAATTGCTCCACGCAATTCAACAGTGTAACTACCTCCACGGCCATCTTCAGTTCTTTCGATACTTCCAACATAGCCTGATTTTTGCATTATTTCTAGGACATTACCTAGCAGTTTTGAAGCTGGGGTTAATTCAACATTGAACTTACCTGCTTGCTCTGCATTATACATTTTTATTAGTGCATCATTTAACGGGTCAATTTGCATTCTTATTCCTCCTCAACTCATCTTTTTGAAACCTATCTCGGGCCCTACTTCTCTGAAGCATTGTCGGCACAGCCTTAGACCATGTCTTCTAATCAATCCTCGGCGTCGTCCACATCTCCTGCAGCCGATTGTACGTCCAATTCTCTCTCCGTGATCTCTTGCCATCTTTACTCCTCCAAAATCTTGATACTGAAATTATCAACAAACCAAGCTCTTGATTCCTCTGCAGTCACTTTGTGGCTGCTTGGAACCTTGCTTTTGGCTCTTCTTCTGCGACTAATTCTGTGACCCGGTCGCTCGAGTACTACTGTTATATCCATACCGTAGATACCGATATCTGGATCGTACTTCTGGCCAGGGAAATCAGTATAATCTCTGACGCCAAAAGATAGGTTACCTTCCCGGTCAAAATTCCATGCCGGAATAACATTCTCTCTGCACGAGAACGCATCGGTTAGGAATTGCTGGATTTTCTCTGAATTTCTAATTGTCGCTTTGCAACCAATCGGTGCACCAACTCTGACTTTCAAGTCGCGGTTTTGTATTTTACCAAGGGTTCTTTGAGGTTTTACTCCAGTAACCATTTCGAGCACATTTTCTGCGTTGACAAGGCGATCGCCGCCTTCACCAACGCCAATGTTGACACAAACTTTGGATATTCTAGGTTCCAACATTGGGTTTATTTGACTCATTCAACCACCTCCGTAGACGGTAATTTCTCGGCGCCGATGGCGAAAACATTGTCCATAATCGTACCGAAGTCGCCAAACTGAACTTCATTAGGCATGCTTGAACGCTTGACAATGTATTCAGAAACCTCAGCGAACTCGCCTACGTGAGCGCCACCAGTCAAGTAACATTTGGTGCCTTCAGCGAACCTAATGTGTTCTTTGATTTCTTGTGACGGTAGCGATAGCACTAGGGAATCTCCAGTGCTATATTCAGCCGCATCATCGACTAGGATGTTTCTTCCATCATGAAGATTGAGTTGGGTTTTACCGCCCTTAATCGTGGTCTTGCCATTGATTCGGCATACTTTCGTTTCGGCCTCTTTCTTTGAGATATGTCTGTATCGCAGCCTACCCTTCCGGTCTATAACGCAGCGATAATTTTCTTCGCCAAGGGTTAGAACATCCATAAAACCGACACCTCTTCGACTATCTTTACAAACTCGACCATCGATAGAAACCAAATTGTTGTGAATGATGTGACGTACTTCTCTTGCTGACTTTGCATAGCCAATTACGTCTCTAATTACTACTCGTACCGGCATACATAATTCAAGTGCGTGGGCACCTGCGCTAGCTCTGGTGACCCATATCGAGGTTTTACGTGGCAAAGGCCAGCTTCTAGGCATTGCCAAACGCTTCAAATGATTACTACTTCCCATCTTATTCAGCTCCTGTTTCCGGTTAATTGTTGGACTCTATACTTGTCTGTCTCATCCAATTTAACAACGACAACGTTCGAAGCACTAACCGGTACTGCTTCCTCTTTGTTGTCTGATTTACTGGCTTTTGCACCTTCGATGTACAGCCTGCCATTGTTTGAGTCTACTCTAATAACTGAACCTGTTAATGCTTCAGCATTTCTTGTTCCACCATGTCGCTTGCTGCCATAAGCTAAGTCTCCACGAACAACTTTGACGGTGTCGCCGACTCGCACAGTAACGGTTCTTACCCCGTCAAATCGAGAATCCGGCTTTTCCAATTGCAGCCTTGCTGAGAGTCTTTTTCTCTTTTCATGCATTGATGCATTGAAATGTGCTTTTCTCTGCTTTCCTGGTTTCATACTTTTCACCATACTATCACCTCAAACAATTTGCTTTGCATTCGCTGCAATACGTGGCCAGCGCTCAGCTGCTTCCCGAGATACTGGTCCTTTGATATCTGAACCTTGAACGTCGCCTTTTTCATTGGTAATTACACAGGCATTATCTTCAAACTGAACCCATGTGCCATCAACTCTTCTAAATGGTCTCTTTTGACGAATAATCACCGCATTGAACATCTGTCTACGAGTATCTGGGGTACCTTTCTTTACTGAGACCTTGGCAAGATCGCCAACTCCTCCAGCTGGATACCTACGCATGGTACCACCAAGTTTCAAGATGTTAACTATCTGAACGACTTTTGCACCGGTGTTATCTGCAACATGCAATCTAGCAGCGGTTGGAAGGCCGCGAGTTTGCTTACCAGCGATTCCACGCATCAAGCCTCACCTCCATTAATCTCAACAACACAGAAAGAAATGGTCTTGGAAAGTGGTCGACATTCCATAACTTTCACCGCATCTCCAACATTTACTTCTCCTATACATGATGGTAGGTGAGCAGAAACAACGCTAGTTCGCTTTTCAAATCGCTCATACTTCTGCATGTATCTTACATTGTTCCTTTCTAACGTAATCGTTTTTTGCATACCAACCTTGGAGACTGTTCCTTCGAGTACTTGTCCTCTAAGGCGCAGGCTACCATAAAATGGGCAGTTTTCGTCTCCATCCCACTCAGCTGTTGGGGGTTTTACATCTATTCCTATATCTCGCATGGTATCAAGCCATCCTATATTTGCGGTGGGTTCGGTTTTCTGGACGTTGTCCCACCAACGCCCCATCTATCACGACATCGCTGTCGGAAATTGTGAATTTGATACTAGATTTGCCTAGTTTGACTAATCTGCCATCTTCTTGAATTGTGATGGTCTTCTTGGTCTCGTCGATAACGATTCCTTGCTTTGATAGGAGCGTTGAGTCGTTGGAATGGACAACGTTAAGGGTCTTACCTAACCAGTTGTTATTGTAAATATTCATATTCATCTCACCTCTACATTAAATCCATTGTTTCTGAGTACTCCTGCTGCTTTCTTTTTGTGATCTCCTTGAAGTTCAATTGTTCTTCCTTTTACTGTTCCACCTGCAGCACATTTGTTTTTGAGTAGCTTAGCTAATTGATTGATATCTATCGCTGAATCCTCCAAACCCTCTACTTTTGTTACTATTTTTCCATATCTTCTTCTATCGGTTGATAATATCGCACATTGTTGTTCTTTTGCAATCTCCTGACATATACATAATTCACCTGGTAGTCCACATACATTGCAAATTCCACTCATCATGAATACTCTTCTCCTTAATCATCCATTGTTCATGTGCGTCTTCAGCCTGGCTATGCTTCTTCTAGTTGCCTTGTATGCGCCGATACTTGCTGGTGTACCACCGAGCGATTTCTCAGCACGTAACTGTAGTAATTCTTCTTGAAGTTCGAGCAATCTTGCTTCTCTTGCTTCCGAACTCATAGCAGCGATCTCTCTGTTTGATACGTGACTCATTCGCTCGCCTCCTCAACGACTTCAACTTCTGCTGTTTCAGCTTCCGAACGAATTCTCAGTTCTTCTTCAGAAAACACGCTAATTTCGTGTGGCAAAGTGATTCCCTTGCGCATGATTTGTACTGTTACACCGATGGTACCGAGTTTCTTAACTGCCACTGCATATCCTTTGTCCATGAATTGTAGCGCAGTTTCACCACAATACTTTACGTGACCAAGAATGAATTTCTGAGTCCTGTTTCTAGCACCTGTCAGTTTACCAGCTACTGTGACAATTACCCCTCTTGCGCCGGCGTCCATGATGTTAACGGCAGCCGAGGCACCTGCTCTTCTGTAGTACCAACCACGTTCTAGCGCAGAGGCGATTTTTTGAGCCATCACTTGGGCATTCAAAGTTGGATTTTCAACTTCTTCAACAGACAAGCGTGGGTTGAAAAGTTCAAATTCATCATTCAGTCTCTTTTGTAGATCGTTGATGATTTTACCACGCTTACCAATGACTCTACCTGGCTTTTCTGCTCTAATTTCGACACTAGTACCATTCGGGGTTCTGTTGATAGTTAAGCCACCAAAACCTGCAGTTTTGGTATTCTCCATCAAGAATTCTTTGACAAGTTGTCTCTCAACATTTCTGTTGACTATTGTTCTAAGTACGCTTTGTTTTCCACTCATAATATCCACCTCAGAATTCGTCCTCCAATTCGTCATCTACTGCGTTAAAGTCTTCAAGGAATATTTCCAAATTAACTTGATAATGATTAGATGGAGTCGCTCGGCCTCTCGCTCTTGGAATCCAACCACGTCTGATTTGGCCACGATGGGCAGCAATGTGAGTAATTTCCATCTCTTCAGCATCAATATCTTCATACTGGTGTCTAGCATTATCCATGGCACTCTGAATCAGCTTGATTATGGCTCGAGATGCCTTGACGGGGTATCTTCCAGGGCCAACACCACCTTTTCGATGACCAACCATTGAAGGACCGCTGCGCTTGCGTTTCTTGTTGCCACTGCCGAGTCTGAATGGAACTGCGGCTGCCTTCCTTCTGATATCTGCACGGTCGGAATCAATTCTCAAAACCTCGTTCAGATAATCAATAGCGCTACCTGCTGTCATATTTTTGACGGCACGGCAGACTTCGAAACAATGCTTGGCATGCATGTCCACATTAACGGCCCTTGCTGAAGCCATTCTACTGCCTTGGAGCAATTGAGTGAATCCCTTTTGGGGCAATTGTTGCCTTTTTGATCTCCTGTCCATTTGTCTTTGCTTTACCATATTATCAGCCTCACTTCAACGCAACGTGCTTTGATGAACGGGTAGCACCTACACCTGGACCGCTGTGGGCCACACCCTTTCTAGTAACGGCAAACTCGCCAAGATAGTGTCCAATCATTTCTGGCTTGATATCAATCTCTACGAAATTCTGTCCATTGTAAATCGCTATTCTTCTGCCAACAAATTCTGGTAAGATAGGCATGTCTCTTCTGTGTGTTCTAACAGTCTTTGAATTGCCTCTGCGCATTCTAGCTAGGAAATGTTCGTTTTCTGTTGACATTCCACGACCAATTGATCTTCTTGCCCTTGACGGCAGGAGTTGTATGATGGATGTTTCTGAGTTTTCAGTAGGCCACAAGTCCATTTGAGATAGTTCTTCCATGCTAAATCCACGGTAGGTGAATTCTTTCTTCACACGCCCAGTGGTAGTTGACAAACGCTTCCTGGCTTTTCTTCTACTAGCTTTTGGGGTCATAAACGACTTCTTCTTCTTTCGTCCCATTCTATCTCACCTCAAACTTTCTTTCCTCGGCCTCTACCGGTTCTTCTCGGAGCAATAATTCCAACCTTAGCACCAGGTGGAGTTCCACGAGCCACGGAGTTGGGTCCGTGAACGGCTTGGTGATTTCCACCGCCGTGTGGGTGGTCTACTGGATTCATTGCCACACCGCTTACATGCGGGTACAATTTTCCTCTGGCTTTTGCCTTGTAGTAAGCGGCGCCAGCAGTTCTGAGTGGCATTTCGTCTCTACCATGGCCTGCAAGTACTCCAATAGTCGCTCGGCAATCTGCCGATAACTCCTTTAGTGAACCTGAAGGCATTCTGATACGAACCTTGTCGCCAATCTTGGCTTCAACAAAGCATGAATTACCAGCAGATCGTGCGACTTTACCTCCGTCACCAGGACGGAGTTCAAGGTTATTGATCGCAGTTCCTTCAGGAATGTTGCCAATATTTGTTATGTTACCAGGTCTAAGTGAAACATTTTCACCGACTGCAACACTGCTTCCTACCGACAACCCTTCTGTAGCGACGACCAAAGTTGTGTCACCATCTGGTAATTTGATTCTCGCTAGTGGTGCAGTGTGTACTGGGCTGTGAATCAGTTCAGTAACTTCCCCAACGATTCCATTGTCCCTTGGCATCCTGTTGGAACCAGGGAATCTGTGGCTTGCCAC
>CEWJ01058454.1_pt1 | contig 12264 bp, 9 predicted proteins | sample 350291 | NCBI WGS metagenome assembly CEWJ01 (sample SAMEA2622923, study PRJEB7988) | marine metagenome | isolation source: saline water (ENVO:00002010), including | reverse complement strand
GCGGGTTAAAGGTCCCCCCTAATAACGCTCGCATCAGAGTGTATCTGCACTTTCAGCAAATGCCATATGCGCCAGCGGCACACCGGTGAACAGCAGGCATAAATGGCAAAGTTTGATATATGGCCTGACTACAGAGGTTTGCTTAAACAACTGGTCGGCTTCGGTGAGCTGCTCACCAATCAGCGTCAGGTCTTGTTTGGACAACCGTTGCATTGCCTGCTGGTAATAGCCCTGGCGGTTTTTCCAGATCCCCAGCTTCGGCCAGGTGATTGTCTGCCCGCTGTTTTGCAGATGATTCAGCTTCCACAGCGTCTGCCATTCCCGTACCAGTGCCCAGATGATAATGTTGGGTTCAATGCCTTCACTTTCCAGTCGTTGGAGGATTTTAACGCAGCGGGTGCGATCGCCCTGGAGCATGATATCCACCAACTGAAAAACGTTGAAACGCGACTGATCCACCAGGGCGCTGGCCAGTTTTTCTTCGTCCAGCTGTTTATCCGGGTAGGCCAGGGTGAGTTTTTCAATTTCCTGGGCGGCAGCCATCAGGTTGCCCTCACTGAAGTCAGCGATGAGTTTCACGCAAGCGGGGGTAAACTGAAAAGACTCGGATTGCAGGCGTTGCTGGATCCACTTGTGAAGCTGCGCGCCTTCCAGCGGATAGCAGATGGTGAATACACCGATGGCGTCGAGGGCTTTAAACCATTTGGTTCGCTGCACGTCCTTACCAATTCTGCCGCCATGGATGATGAGCAGGGTATCGTTTGATAAGTTACCGGCCAGATCAGTCAGGATACCAGCACCTTCGGTGCCAGGCTTACCCGTAGGTAATTCCAGCTCGATTAACTGGCGTGCCGCAAACAGCGACATACTCTGGGTCGCATCGATTAAACGTGACCAGCTAAATTCGCCGTCAGCTACCAGCACCGTGCGCTCATCGAAGCCTTGCTGTTTGGCTGTTGCTCTTAATGCCTGGAGAATTTCAAACTTCTGCTGAGGCTCATCACCAAAGACCAGATAGCAGCCCTTAAGACCCTCTTTTAAGGTTTGCCTGAAGCGATCGGGATAAACCTGCACCTGCTTAAAGCCCCGCGTACTGACTGGATAACAAGCGAATGATACGGTCGGCAGCTTCCAGGCGCATTTCACTGAGCACCAGATTCAGCTCGCGCGATTTTGCCAGCACCTGATCGGGGTCATCCTGATATTCCCGTAGTACTTCAAAAGAGGTTTTCAGTTCCTCGCCATTGGGAAACAGTACGGTATAGCGAACACCATATATCAGCTCATATTCTGCAACCTGACCTGTAGCAAATACTGACAGTAACCGGCGGTCCAGGGACTCAGGCTGCAGGCGCAGGGTAATTGTTGTGTCTTCAAGCTCCGGGGCAGCTTGCGGGCCGCCATTGATTTGATACACATTCATGCGATTTTCCAGCGCTCTCACCAGTGGTGCGTTCTGACTGGTCGCCTGCACGTACAGGTAGTCGGTGTTGCTTGGCAGGGTTTTATCGCTGCGCAAATGAAAACCACAGCTGGCGAGAGCCAGTGTGGTTATCATCAGGATCAGACTTTTACTGATAACAGTTAATCTGCGCATTAGTTAGCCACGATATTCACCAGCTTACCGGGTACCACAATGACCTTACGGATGGTCTTGCCTTCGGTAAACTGCTGTACATTGGGCTGGTCTTTAGCCAGTTGTTCCAGCTCTTCTTTGCTGGCACTGGCTGAAACGGTAATTTTAGCCCGCAGTTTACCGTTAACCTGAACAATGATTAGCTTTTCGTCTTCAACCAATGCATCCTTATCAGCCACCGGCCATGGCGCTGTTTCGATACTGTTGGTATGGCCAAGCTTTGCCCACAGGTGATGACAGATATGCGGAGTGATTGGATTCAACAGCAACACAATGCTGTTAACCGCTTCACGCATTAAGGCGATATCCTGGCTACTCTCCTGCGGTGCTTTTTGCAGGTGGTTAAGCAATTCCATGATTGCCGCTACCGCCGTGTTGAACGTCTGACGACGGCCCAAATCATCACTGACTTTTTCGATGGTTTTGTGCAGCTCACGGCGCAGTGCCTGCTGAGATTTATCCAGCGCTTTAACGTCCAGCTCCCCTGGGGTGCCGGCAGCCAGATGATCATTCACCAGTTTCCATACCCGGCGCAGGAAGCGGTTAGCGCCTTCTACCCCTGAGTCTACCCATTCCAGCGTTTGCTCTGGTGGCGCTGCAAACATGGTAAACAAACGTACCGTATCGGCACCGTACTGATCGATAACCTGTTGCGGGTCGATACCGTTATTTTTCGACTTCGACATTTTGGTCATACCGCCGTGCTGCACCGGCGTATTATCGGCGGTTAGCCAGGCTTTGACGATCCGGCCCTTGTCATCTTTTTCGGTAGATACTTCAGTGGGCGAATACCAGGTTTTCTTCCCTTTCTCGTCTTCACTGTAGTAGGAGTCAGCCAGCACCATACCCTGACACAGCAAACGCTTGTAAGGCTCGTCAGATTCAACCAGGCCTTCATCACGTAATAATTTGTGATAGAAGCGGGAATACAACAGGTGCAGGATAGCGTGTTCGATACCGCCTACATATTGATCCACCGGCAGCCAGTAGTTAGCTTTAGCCGGATCCAGCATGGCATCATCGGTAGTCGCACAACTGTAGCGCGCGTAGTACCAGGAAGACTCCATAAAGGTGTCAAAGGTATCGGTTTCGCGCAGCGCAGCTTCACCGTTGTAAGTGGTTTTGGCCCATTCTGGATCGGCTTTAATGGGCGAGGTCACCCCGTCCATTTCCACATCTTCAGGTAATACTACAGGCAGTTCATCAGCTGGTACCGGTACAGATTCACCGTTTTCCAGATTAAGCATAGGGATAGGCGCCCCCCAGTAACGCTGACGACTTACGCCCCAGTCACGCAGGCGATAGTTTACCTTGCGCTGACCACAGCCAAGGTCCACCAGTTTGTCGGCAATACCATTAAAGGCTGCGTCAAATTCCAGTCCGTCAAAGTCATTGGAATTAATCAATACGCCTTTTTCGGTGAAGGCTGACGCGCTCAGGTCGCACTCGACATTGCTGCCCTGTTGTGGCTCGATAACCTGCTTGATAGGTAAATCGTAGCGGGTAGCAAATTCCCAGTCACGTTGATCGTGCCCCGGCACTGCCATTACTGCGCCTGAGCCGTAATCCATCAATACGAAGTTAGCTACCCATACTGGTAATTGCTCGCCGGTTAACGGATGAACCACGTAAAAGCCGGTGGAACAACCTTTTTTCTCCATGGTGGCCAGCTCTGCTTCGGCGACCTTGGTGTTTTTACATTCATCGATGAATTTAGCAACGTCGGCATTGTTCTGTGCGGCGGCCTCGGCCAGCGGGTGCTGTGCAGCCACGGCAACATAGGTGACACCCATAAAGGTATCCGGGCGCGTGGTGTAAACGGTTAAATCGCTGACCTCATTAACCTGCTCAGCCATTTTAAAGGTAATCTCAACGCCCTCGGAGCGACCAATCCAGTTGGCCTGCATGGCCCGAACCTGTTCCGGCCAGTCTTCCAGTTGTTCGAGATCCTGTAACAGCTCTTCGGCGTAATCGGTGATTTTAATAAACCACTGCGGGATTTCTTTTTGCTCAACTACAGCGCCTGAACGCCAGCCACGGCCATCGATAACCTGTTCGTTGGCGAGTACGGTTTGGTCTACCGGATCCCAGTTAACCGTTGAATTCTTTTTGTAAACCAGGCCTTTTTCATACAGGCGCGTGAAAAACCACTGCTCCCAACGATAGTAGTCTGCTTTACAGGTGGCGACTTCGCGGTCCCAGTCGTAGCCAAAGCCCAGCGACTTAAGCTGGTTTTTCATGTAGTCGATATTCGAGTAGGTCCACTTGGCCGGCGCGGTGTTGTTATTAATTGCCGCGTTTTCTGCTGGCAGACCAAAGGCATCCCACCCCATGGGTTGCAGTACATTTTTGCCCTGCATACGCTGAAAACGGCTGATTACGTCACCGATGGTATAATTACGCACGTGTCCCATGTGGAGGCGGCCACTGGGGTAGGGGAACATAGACAGGCAGTAAAACTTCTCTTTACCCGGCTCTTCTGTCACCTTAAAGGCATTGGTGTCTTGCCAGTGCTGCTGCACCGCACTTTCGATTTCTTGTGGGTTGTACTGATTTTCGGCCATTTACCTGAGGCTTCCGCTTTATTTAACTTTAACAACTGTACCGGCAGCAGGAGTGAAAAGGAGTCTAAACACTACCACCAGTAGATTATGGGTATAATAACCCCATAGAATAACTTAGCGGTGGCGTATGTCACAATAGGCTGAACCTAATGAAGCGGAATATTTGGCTTAATTGACCGTAATTTAATCGCTCCTAAGGTAATTTGCCAGGCCCTGCAACTGCAAACCCTGTACCTCGGCAACCACTGGCGCCAGTTTGCTAAAGCCATCGGGTGTAAAACCCTGTACACGGTAGGTCAGCGTAATCTGAGTGCCACCGGGCACTGATTCAAATACCCAGTCCAGCGAGCCAAACACGCCCATACCCTGCAAGGGGCCAAGGCCGCCGGTCATTCTCAGCACTTTTTGCGGATCGACAAATACGACCTGCATGTGTTGCGCGGAGCGACTTCCTGCAGTTTCACAAAAACATCCACCGGCTTTTGCCTGCAGGGTAAATTTCCCTTCTTCTCCCCACCAGCTGTGGCTTTTCGGCCACCATTTATCGATGTCATTGATAAGGGCAGTCCACACCTCATCGGCCGGTGCATCAATGTGGACCTTATTCTCAACAATAAAGCCACTGTCACTGACGGCAATGACTTCTGGTTTGGCCAAACAGGCGCTACTCAGCAGCAGGGTAAATAAGGCTATTAACTTCATTTTGGTGGTTCCGAACACGGGGCTACGATTCAATCAGTCAGGCTAGTATGGAAATTGAGCAAACACAAGTTTAGGGTTTGACAGGCAGGGGGATTCAGGATTCACTGTAGTGAGAGTAAATAAAGAAGAATATAGCTATGACCTGGGAGCGGTTACCTGCCATACAGCTCACCCCCAATATAAATCGACGGGCCATCAATCAGGCACTAAAAGATGACGCGGCGTTAAATTCGACCTTTATAGGTCAGGAACGGGCCCGCGAGGCGCTCACGTTTGGTTTAAATATCGATTCTACCGGTTACAACCTGTATGTGATGGGTGAGCACGCTACCGGCCGCTTCACTCTGGTTAAGGAATACATCGAACGGCATGTGAGTAAACTGGCCACGCCCGATGACTGGTGTTTTATCAATAATTTTGAGGAAGAACGCGAGCCTCTGGTGCTGCGCATGCATCCTGGCGGTGCGCGGGAATTTGCCCGGGATATGGCGAATCTGGTGGATGAGTTACTCGATACCTTCCCGGCGGCCTTTGATAACCCGGGTTATCAGCGTAAAAAAGCGGCAATATCCAGACATTTTGAACAAAAATACGATGAAGCCATTAACAGTGTTGAACGCTTTGCCCAGGCCAATTCAGTGGCCATGCATGAAGAGCAGGGCACCGTTAGTTTTGCTCCCATTGTTAATAATAAACCCATTGATGACAGTGAATTTGCTCAGCTCACTGAGCAGCAGCGCGAAGGCTTTTACAAATTAATTGATGAGCTGGAAAACCGGCTCAGTGAGAGTCTGCTTTCGTTACCTGTGTGGAAGCGGGAAAATTCAGAGCAGTTACGCAAGCTGAACCGGGACACCGCAGAGCACGGCATCCGGCCACTGCTTAAGGAATTGGAACATAAGTATTCTGGTGACCTCGGGGTGCTTAAACACCTGCGGCAGTTAAAGTCGCACCTGATTGAAGCGGTGATTGCTTTTCTGACCGAAGAGCCTAAAGCTGAAAAGCTGGATGAACGTGACCGCCGGGAGATCCTCGAAGAGCATTTTCTGCCAAATGTTATCTGTGCGCATAGCCTGGAAGGCGGTGCGCCGGTTGTTTATGAGCCCAATCCAACTTACCAGAACCTGTTTGGCTTAATTGAGTACACCCACTTAGGCGGGGCAATGTACACCAACTATAAGATGATCCGCCCGGGCGCGCTGCACAGGGCCAACGGTGGGTATCTGCTGCTCGACGCGGATCAGTTGCTACATCAGCCCTATGTGTGGGAAGCACTTAAACTGGCGGTTAAGTTTGGTAAGTTAAAAATGGATTTGCCGCAACAGGACGTGGGCATGGCCAGTGCCATGACACTGATGCCCCAGGCCATTGACCTGAAAGTGAAAGTTATCCTGATGGGCTCCCGCGATCTGTACTATACCTTGCAGGATTACGACTCAGAGTTTAATGAGCTGTTTCGGGTACTGGTTGATTTTGACCATGAAATCAGTGCAACCCGGCAAAACCTGTTTGATTTTGTTGGCCGGGTTCGCAAGAAAATCATTCAGCTTGGCCTGACAGGCATTACCCAGCCTGCCATGTACCGCCTGGTTGAGTATTCTTTGCGCATGGCAGAACATCAGGAAAAGCTGTCGGCACATTTTGCCGATGTCATTGAATTGCTCAATGAGGCCCATTATTTCTGCATGAAAGTGGGTGATAAGCAAATAGATTTAAGTCATTTGAACTCGGCTTTGATGGCTAAAAAACGTCGCACCGGCCGAGTTAGTACCTCGTTGTTAAACGATATAAAAGAGGGCCAGGTGCTCATTGCAACCGAGGGTAAAGCTATCGGTAAGGTAAATGGCCTGACGGTGATGGATATTGGTGATACGGCGTTTGGTACGCCGGCACGGATCACTGCCACGGTTTATGCGGGCGCCAGTGGGGTGGTGGATATTGAAAGGGAAGTCGAACTCGGGCAGCCGATCCACTCGAAAGGGGTAATGCTACTCACCGGTTATCTTGGTAATAAATACGCGCAAGCCTTTCCGTTAACCGTATCCGCGAACATTGCCCTGGAGCAATCTTACGGCCATATCGACGGCGACAGCGCTTCCTTAGGCGAACTGGTGGCGCTGATTTCAGCGATTACTGATATTCCTGCCCGGCAGTCGTTGGCGGTCACCGGCTCCATTAACCAGTACGGTGAAGTGCAGGCAGTGGGCGGTGTGAATGAAAAAATTGAAGGCTTCTTCGATGTTTGCCAGCACCGCGGTTTAAATGGTGAGCAGGGCGTGATTATCCCCAAATCCAATGTTCGACACCTGGTGCTCGATAAAGCCGTAGTGGATGCGGTTAAAAAAGGTCAGTTTGCTATCTACAGTGTGGAAACGGTGGATGATGCGCTTGAACTGCTGATGGAGAAAGAAGCCGGTGTGCTGTCGAGTCGTGGCCGGTATCCGAAAAATACCGTAAATGACCTGGCCGTTAAGCGCTTGTATCAGATTGCCTGTACAGTGAATGGCGCAGAAGAATAAACCAAGCATGTTAGGTAGCGGGCTGGCCATCAGCCCGATAATTCATTTTGACTTTGAGTTATTTAGCTTGCATGCGTAATGCACCGTCCAGACGGATGGTTTCGCCGTTTATATAACTATTCTGGCAAATATGCTGGGCAAGATGGGCAAACTCTTCCGGGCTACCAAGGCGAGCCGGAAAAGGCACGTTTGCACCCAGCGCGTCCTGCACCTGTTGCGGCATGGCTGTGAGTAGCGGTGTGCCCATCACGCCCGGCGCAATGCTGTTCACCCGAATTCCCAGGTTCGACAGATCCCTTGCCATCGGCAGTGTTAAGCCAATAATTGCTGCTTTACTTGCTGCGTAAGCGGTTTGGCCAATCTGGCCTTCGTAACCGGCGATGGACGCTGTGTTGATGATCACGCCGCGTTCGCCCGTGTCTGGGTGGGGAGCATTTTCTGCCATCTTCGCCGCGGCCAGCCGCGCTACGTTGTAGGTGCCACTGAGGTTAATTGACAGTGTCTGATTAAAACGCGTCAGACTGGCGGGCTCGCCCTGTTTATTTAGTAAACGCTCCGCCGGGGCGATACCGGCACAATTTACGCAAAAATGAATTGCACCAAAGCGCTCCACGGCACTATCCAGCGCTTTACTGATGGCTTGTTCACAGGTGACATCGGCATTGATAAACAGGGTGTTGTCAGCACCTAACTCAGCTTGCTGTTTGGCACCGGCTTCACTGTTGATATCGATAAGAACAACATTGGCGCCCATTGACACCAGCTGTTTGGCAACCGCCAGGCCCAGCCCTGAACACCCGCCGGTGATCACAGCTGTATGGTTGGCTATCTGCATTGCAACTCCGTTTAATGTTAGTAAAATGTTAAACTTATTTTACCTAACGTTTACGGAAAGGGAATGTGCAGGAAGTGATGGGATAACTTATTTTGGCAACTGAATTTTACACTCTTCGCTGGGGCGATACAGAATCAGCGTGTGGCCAATTACCTGTAATTTCTCACTGGCGGTTTCGCGAATAATGGCGTCCATAATCAGCGCCTTTTCTTCACGATCATCCGAAGGCACTTTTACCTTGATTAATTCGTGGTGGTTCAGCGCGTTATCGATTTCGGCCAGAACACCTTCGGTTAAACCATTGCCGCCAAGCTGAACAACGGGTTTTAACGGGTGGGCGAGGCCTTTAAGGAATTGCTTTTGTTTATTTGAAAGTTTCATTATTTAAGTTTTTCTTACAATTTAAGTGCAAAGTCTGTCTTGAAAAAGCGTATTCTAACGCCATCTCGACTACAATCCTAATGAGATCGTACGGTAAAGACAAAAAAGACGCAGTAAGTCAGGGCTAACCGTTGATTAATTGAACATTTCAATCAGTTGTTGGTTAACTTGCTGAACCGGCAAGGTGCAATTGGCGAAAAACTTTTAGTCTTTGGATTGAACAGATTGATTGCTTGAACCGTAGAAAAGTAAAATAGCTCAGTTGTGAAACGACAGCTGTGAAATGTTAGCGGGCAAGATCCCTCAGGGGATTGCCTTTCACGATAACGAAGGATTTGCGCGGTAAATGACTGGAACCTGGCAACAGATTTGCAGTCTTACAGCGTAACAGCGCAGAAAGTGTTCAGGTGATTTTTTCAGCGTTAGTAAAAACACCGCCTGAACCAGTAAATTACGCGTACCGGATCTGCCCGGAGCGCGTTACAGAGAAGCGTATTAGGTAGCAAGCGGTTATAAAGTATAGTAGGCTTAGTTATCGCGTTTTTGAGACACTCACCGGTCGTTTTTAGTGGCGCAATTTAGCGTCACATTGAGACCGGATGATTTTTACAGAGGTTAGTAGCATTGAGCGACATGGCAAAAAACTTAATCTTGTGGTTGGTGATCGCAGTAGTTTTAATGGCGGTTTTCCAAAGTTTTTCTCCCAGCGAATCTGGCCGGGCACAAACTGACTACACCACATTTCTTAAAGAAGTGAAGCAAGGCACAATTCGCGAAGTGCGGATTAGCAGCGACACAAACGAAATTCGTGGTGTTAAGCGCTCAGGCGAGACATTTAAAACGTTCATCCCGTATTTTGATGATCAGTTGATCTCTGATCTGGTCAAGCAGGACGTTCGCGTGTTGGGTGAGCCACCTGAGCAGCCGTCCATCCTGACGTCAATTTTCATTTCCTGGTTCCCAATGTTACTGCTTATCGCCGTATGGATATTCTTCATGCGTCAAATGCAGGGCGGCGGTGGCCGTGGTGCAATGTCATTTGGTAAGAGTAAAGCGCGCTTACTGAGTGAAGATCAAATTAAAACGACCTTTGCCGACGTTGCTGGTTGTGACGAAGCTAAAGAAGACGTAGCCGAGTTAGTAGACTTCCTGCGCGACCCATCCAAGTTCCAGAAACTGGGCGGTAAGATTCCTAAGGGCGTATTGATGGTAGGCCCTCCTGGTACGGGTAAAACCTTGCTGGCAAAAGCGATTGCCGGTGAAGCAAAAGTACCGTTCTTTACTATCTCCGGTTCTGACTTCGTAGAAATGTTTGTCGGTGTGGGTGCATCACGGGTTCGCGATATGTTTGAACAGGCCCGTAAAGCGGCGCCTTGTATTATCTTTATCGACGAAATCGATGCCGTTGGCCGTCAGCGTGGTGCCGGTTTAGGTGGTGGTCACGACGAGCGTGAGCAAACCCTTAACCAGATGCTGGTAGAAATGGACGGCTTTGAAGGTCACGAAGGTATCATTGTTATTGCCGCGACTAACCGTCCGGATGTGCTCGACCCGGCTCTGTTGCGTCCTGGTCGCTTCGACCGTCAGGTGGTTGTTGGTCTGCCGGATATTCGTGGTCGTGAACAGATCCTTAAAGTACACGTACGTAAGGTACCGGTTGCAGACGATGTTGAACCATCGGTGATTGCCCGCGGTACACCAGGTTTCTCTGGTGCCGACCTGGCTAACCTGGTAAACGAAGCGGCACTGTTTGCTGCGCGAGCTAACCGTCGACTGGTATCGATGGAAGAGTTTGAGAAAGCCAAAGACAAAATTATGATGGGCTCTGAGCGTAAGTCCATGGTGATGTCTGAAGAAGAGAAAACCATGACGGCTTATCACGAGGCGGGTCACGCCATTGTGGGTCGTTTAGTGCCAGAGCATGATCCGGTATACAAAGTGTCTATCATTCCTCGCGGTCGAGCGTTGGGTGTTACTATGTATCTGCCGGAGCAGGATCGGGTAAGCCACACCAAGCAACACCTGGAGAGTATGATTTCCAGCTTGTTTGGCGGCCGTATTGCTGAGCAAATCATTTATGGTAACGATAAAGTGACTACCGGCGCCTCGAATGATATCGAGCGAGCCACCGATATTGCCCGTAAGATGGTGACTCAATGGGGTTTGTCAGACAAAATGGGACCAATGCTGTACGCCGAAGAAGAAGGCGAGGTGTTCCTGGGTAAATCTATGTCAAAGGCATCAAACATGTCGGATGACACTGCCCGCGCCATTGATGCAGAGATCAAGTCTGTGATCGACCGTAACTACGACCGTGCTCAGCAAATCCTCGAAGAGAACATAGATATTTTGCACTCAATGAAAGACGCACTGATGAAGTACGAAACCATTGATGCCAAGCAGATAGATGACCTGATGGCGCGTCGCGATGTGCGGCCACCAGCCGGTTGGGACGACCGTCCGTCAAGTGGTGATAAGCCAAGTGGCGGCGCACCCAGCAAAGAAGGCGAGATTACCGATGATGGTGTTGATAAGCCGTCTGTAGGTAAACCTGGTGACCTGCCGGGCTAAGCTCAGGCCAATTAATTAAAAGCGCCGGTAACCCCGGCGCTTTTTTGTATTTACAGTAAGCTATTATCCGTTATGCAAATCAGATCGATAACCTTATCTACTTCACAGCCCCAGGTGATGGGGATCTTAAACGTTACACCCGATTCCTTTTCGGATGGTGGTCAGCACAATACCCTGCAAGCTGCCCTTGAGCAGGCCCGGGCGATGGAAGCGGCCGGCGCGACAATAATTGATATCGGCGGAGAGTCTACTCGCCCGGGTGCCCCGGATGTCAGCCTCGATGAAGAACTCGAACGGGTGGTACCGGTAGTAGAAGCCTTACGTGCCCAATCTGATATCGTTATCTCCATCGATACCAGTAAAGCGCGGGTAATGCGCGAAGCGCTTGCCGTGGGGGGAGATCTCATTAATGATGTTCGGGCGTTACAGGAGCCCGGTTGTCGTGAGGTGGTGGCAGAATATGGTGTACCGGTGTGCCTGATGCACATGCAGGGGCAGCCGAGAACTATGCAGGCCAATCCGCATTATGAGGATTTATTTACTGACATCGAAAACTTTTTCACTCAGCAAATCGCAGCTTGCGAGGCGGCCGGCATTAGTCGGGATAAAATCCTGCTTGACCCGGGGTTTGGCTTCGGTAAGACTCTTCAGCATAACTATCAGTTATTAAATGAACTTGAGCGATTTCACCGGTTTAATATGCCGTTACTGGTGGGCATGTCGCGCAAATCCATGATAGGGAATTTAACCGGTCAGCCGGTGGATAAAAGGCTGGCAGGCAGTTTAGCAGTGGCAACCATTGCGGCGCTGAAAGGTGCACAAATAATAAGAGTACACGACGTCGAGGAAACTGCTGATGTTGTGACAGTCGCCAGCTATATGAATACATTATAATTAGGAAATACGTTATGGGCGCTAGAAAATATTTTGGTACTGATGGTATCCGCGGCAAAGTGGGCGAGAGTGCCATTAATCCGGAATTTGTTATTAAGCTGGGTTGGGCGGCAGGTAAGGTGCTTGCCGGTCATGGTACTAATAAAGTACTGATAGGGAAGG
>CEWJ01126621.1_pt1 | contig 12277 bp, 8 predicted proteins | sample 350291 | NCBI WGS metagenome assembly CEWJ01 (sample SAMEA2622923, study PRJEB7988) | marine metagenome | isolation source: saline water (ENVO:00002010), including | reverse complement strand
GGACGCACCCCGCCTATCAAATAAAATCATTGGCGGCGTCGCCGCCGCTCCGCGCAACCTTCCCTTGAAGGCCGCACTCCATGCACAACTCCGAAGGCTCAGGCCTTGCGGAGCTATCCGTGTTCCCGTACGACGCCATGCGCCTTCAATGCACCGAGAATATCTGCCGGGCGGAAGGGCTTTGCGATGTGGTCGTCCATACCCGCTTCGAGGCAGGCTTCCCGGTGATGCGCCATCGCATTGGCGGTGAGGCCAAGGATCGGCGCCTTGAAGCCCATCTCCCGCAGCTTGCGGGTTGCGGTCAATCCGTCCATCACCGGCATCATTACATCCATGAAGACAACGTCGAACTCCCGTTCCTTCACGGCCTCCAGCGCCGCCGCACCGTCAAAGGCATAAACGGGCTCGATACCCGCAATTGAAAGCACGGAGCCGATCACCTTGCGGTTGACCGGATTATCCTCGACGACGAGCACCGAAAGCGGTGCATCCGGCGTCGCCTCCACGGGTGCGGGCACGGGCGCAGCAGGCGCGGGCGCGGCCTTCGGCTCCGCGGGCGGCGGCACCTTTGCCTCCGCAGTCTCAATGCCCGCGACGAGCGGCAGCGTCACGGTGAAAAGCGAACCCTTGCCTTCGATGCTCTCGACGGCAATGCGCCCGTTCATGGCGTCGACAAGACGCTGCACGATGGCAAGGCCAAGCCCCGTGCCCTCGATGCGGCTCGACTTGCTATCCTCGATCCGCTCGAACTCGCGGAAGATGCTGTCGATCTTGTCGGCGGGAATGCCGCGGCCCGTATCGGCCACGCGAAGCACGAGATCGAGGCCGCTGGCGGTCTGCCGCGTTTCGGCGGTGAGCGTCACGTCGCCCTGCTCGGTGAACTTCACCGCATTGCCGAGCAGATTGAACAGTATCTGCGAGATGCGGTCCGGATCGCCCTTCAGCCAGGTGCGCGTCGACAGCGGCAGCACGGCGTTGAAGTTCAGCCCCTTGCTTTCGGCGCGCGAGGCCATCATGTCGCAAACGGTACGCAGCAGCGTTTCGGCGTGAAAGTCACGGCTCGCGATCTCCACCTTGCGGGCTTCGAGCTTCGCCATGTCCAGCACGTCGTTGATGATCGAGAGCAGCATCTCGGCGGAGGAGCGCGCGGTGCGGATCAGTTCGAGCTGGTCGCCCGAGACTTCCGTCTCCTGCAGCATGTCGAGCATGCCCATCACGCCGGTCATGGGCGTGCGGATTTCATGGCTCATGGAAGCGAGAAAAGCGCTCTTGGCCTCGCTTGCCCGCTTCGCGTCGTCCCGCGCCGCCACGAGCTCGGCTTCCGCCTGCTTCTGCGCGGTAATGTCCTGAATCTGGGAGATGAAGTAGAGCGGCTCACCGTTTTCCGCGCGCAGAATGGCGACAGCGAGATAGCCCCAGATGATCTCGCCATCCTTGCGGATGTAGCGCTTCTCCATCTGATAGCCGTCGCGCTTGCCTTCGATGCACTCATGCATCAGGTCGAGATCGGCTTCGAGGTCGTCCGGCCAGGTGATGTCCTGGAAGGTGCGCGCGCGCAGCTCCTCCGCCGTGTATCCAAGCATGCGGCAGAGCGCCTCGTTCATCTGCAGCCATTCGCCGTCAATGCCGACAAGCGCGATGCCATGCGCCGCGCCCATCAGCGCCATGCGGAACCGCAGATCGTTTTCCTCGTTCAAACTGCCAGAGGTGCAGTCCTGCACGAGGCCGCGAATGAGGTCTCCCTGCCGCTCAGTACAGAAAATACGCACGGCCACGGGATCGTCGCGAAAAGTGAAGCTGACGGTGAACGCATCGCCGGGCGCGCAGGTTTCCAGCCAGCCATGAAGCTGCTTCATGGAAGGCGAGCGGTCCGCCCGGCAGGGATAGAGCCGGCGGGGAACATTGCGGAAGTCGAGTACAGGCGAAAGGAGATCGAGCACGCCTTCGCCAAGGTCACAGGTCCAGGTTCCGATGGAAAAGGCACTGGCGAACGCTCCCACAAGATGTTGCGGCAGGTCGATCTCGCCGGACGGTGCCGGCATGAATTCAGCTCTGGAAGCGTTCATTCGGACATTCCATCGGGGGTGAAGCCCGGCCCGGAGGCCGAGATACCATCCAGCGATTTAACCCTGCGATGCTTAACCACAGGTTTCCTCCGGGATTTGGATGCCCCCCTCGAGAATCCCGGATTTGAGCCACAGCCGCGGCGGACCTAGACTTTTGCGGCACATCCGGAGGGGAGATTTCCCGTGAACGCCTATGAAGCCCTCGTCGCGGTCGCGGTGCTCATTATCGCCTATGGGCTTGTCTCGGGCGGCCGCATCGGACGCCATGTCACCGCGCCCATGGTTTTTACCGCGGCGGGTGCCCTGCTCGCGTTTCTCGGCTTCGGAAGCAGCGCGGGCGCCGCCGAGAACGAAATCGTTAACGAAGCCATGCGTCTTCTGGCCGAGTTCGGGCTCGCGATTCTGCTCTTCACGGATGCGGCGCGGATCAACCCTTCCCATCTCCGGAAGGACGATCGCCTTCCCGCCCGAATGCTGCTCATCGGGCTGCCGGGTGCCGCCCTGTTCGGTTTCGGGGTCGCCTGGGCCATGTTTCCGGGTGAAACATGGTGGGCGCTGGCGCTGATGGCCCTCATACTGGCACCGACCGACGCAGCGCTCGCCCAAAGCGCCATCGCCAATGAGAAGATGCCCGAGCGCATCTCCCAGACGCTCAATGTCGAGAGCGGGCTCAATGACGGGCTGGTGCTGCCACCGATCCTCATCGTGCTTGGCATCGCGGCCGGGGAAGCGGCCACATCGGGAGCGGCGGCGACGCTTGCCGGCCATCTCATTCTCGGGCCCCTTGCAGGCATCGTCATCGGCTATGGCGGCGGCTGGCTGATCCGCCATGCCGTTCGCGCCCATGAGATGACGCCGCTCTTTCAGCGGCTATCCGCGCCAGCGCTCGCCATCATCGCCTATGCGGGCGCGGAGGCCGTGGCGGGAAACGGCTTTATCGCCGCCTTCGTCGCCGGTCTCATGATGCCCCTTACGCTGCACAGGGACCGCCCCGCGCAGCGGCTGGAGGAATTCGCCGAAGCGGAGGCAAGCATTCTCACCTCGGCGCTTTTCCTGCTTTTCGGTGCCCTCATCCTGCCGGTCGGCGCGCCGCTCTGGGATCTCAGCGCCCTCTTCTACGCCCTGCTCAGCCTGACGGCGGTCAGGATGGTGCCGGTCGCCCTCTCCCTCATCGGCGCCGGCCTGGGGCCCGGCACGACCGGACTTCTGGCCTGGTTCGGCCCGCGCGGTATCGCCTCCGTCCTCTATCTGCTGATCGTCATGCAACAACTGGCCGGCGAGACGCCCGAACGCCTCATCTCGATCGTTTCGCTGACGGTCCTGCTGTCGATCTTCCTGCACGGCATATCGGCAAGCCCGTTGGCAAACCTCTATTTCCGTTTCAGCCAGGAAAAGGGAGGCAAGGAAGACGGCTAGGCTCTGTCGCAATCCGGTCAAAATCCGAGCCTAGAGACTCACCGCTTGGGGCTTTTTGAGGCAACCAGCAATTCGAAAGGCAGAACGATGAAAAGAACCGGAATTTTTCTTGCGGCCCTCGCGATGTGCGCCATGGGCGCCGCGCCTGCTTTCGCCGCCAATGTCTACGAGACACTGAAAGGCAATCCGCAATTCTCGACGCTGACGAAGATCATCGAAGCGAACGAGCTGAAGTTCCGCTACACGGAGGGCAACATCACGGTCTTCGCGCCCACCGACGAAGCGCTTGCGAACCAGCCCGGCGGCATCGACGATCTGCTCGCAGGCGACAATCCCAGCAACAAGGAGAATGCACGCGCCCTGCTTCTCTACAGCATCGTGAGCGGCCGCCTGACGCCAGCGCAGCTCGAGGGCAAGGTGACTGATGCGACGACGCTCCAGCGCGGCAAGGTGAAGATCGACGGCACGCGGACGCCGATCCATTACGGCAGCGAGAAGTTCGGCGCCAATGTTTCCGGCGATGCCATCGAGGCGTCCAACGGCGTCATTATTCCGGTGGACGCGTTGGCGATCCCCGTCTTCGACGAGGAGACGCCGCATTCGCCCGAGGCGCAATAGACGCGCTTTCAGACGTTGTAGCTTTCCGAAAGCTGTTCCTTGATCTCGCGCGGGGTGAGCTGGGTATAGTCCTTGTTCACCTCGCCGAGCAGCTTTTCCTTCGTCTCGGGAGAGAGAAGCGGGCGCAAGTTGCCCAGCATTTCCGGCGGCGCGACGAGGATCAGCTTGTCGAAATCGCCATTGCGCGACTTCTCCTTGAGAAGCCCCGCAATCTCCCGGGCGAAGTCGCGTTTCGCCTGCTCGTGCCAGTCGGCCGGGGGCTCATATGCGGAACGGCGATTGCCGACACTTTCGAAGGTGCGCCCGGGTTTGTCGGTGCCTTGCTCCCGCGTCGGCGGGTTAGGCATGTTGAGATCCGGCATGGCAATCGCGGGATCGGCATTCCGCTTCTCGCTGGCGAGAAACCGGCACATGCCGCCATCCGTCACGACGATCCAGATTCGCTTCGGCTGCATCTATACCTCCGCTTTCTGCCCCATCCACAGGGACATAGTGGCAGGAGCGAAGGCGACAAGGTAGTCCCCGCAGGGGGCTGCGCCGAATAGCCTCAGCCGTCCTTCTTCTTCTCGAGCGGGGGCACGACGCGAATATGCAGTTCTTTCAACTGCTTCGGTTCGACTTCCGAAGGCGCCTGCATCAGCAGATCCTGCGCCTGCTGGTTCATCGGGAACATGGTCACCTCGCGCAGGTTTTCCACGCCCGCGAGCAGCATCACCATGCGGTCGATACCGGGCGCAAGGCCGCCATGCGGGGGCGCGCCATATTTGAAGGCATTCAGCATGCCGCCGAACTTCGTCTCGACCACGGACTTGTCATAGCCCGCGATCTCGAAGGCCTTGTACATGACATCCGGCTTGTGGTTACGCACGGCGCCGGAGGAAAGCTCCACGCCATTGCAGACGATGTCGTACTGGAAGGCGGTTATACCGAGGATCTCGTCCGCATCGGCCTTGTCGAGCTGGAGGAACTTGTCGAGCGGGTAGTTCGGCATCGAAAACGGATTGTGCGAGAAGTCGATCTTCTTCTCGTCCTCGTTCCACTCATACATCGGGAAGTCGACGATCCAGCAGAACTTGAAGACGCCCTCTTCGACAAGGCCAAGCTCCGTGCCGATGCGCGTGCGCGCCTGGCCGGCAAAGCTCGCGAACTTGGCGGGCTGGCCGGCGACGAAGAAGACGGCATCTCCCGCTTCAAGGCCGAGCTGGGTGCGGATCGCCTCGGTGCGTTCCGGGCCGATATTCTTCGCGACGGGGCCCGCACCTTCCAGCGCGCCGCCCTCTTCGCGGAAGAAAATATAGCCGAGGCCCGGCTGGCCCTCTCCCTGCGCCCAGGAATTCATGCGGTCGCAGAAGGCGCGGTTGCCGCCGCCCGGCGCCGGGATCGCCCAAACCTCGACCTTCGAGTCCTTCTCGATCATGCCGGCGAAGACCTTGAAGCCGGAGCCGCGGAACTGCTCCGTCACGTTCTGCATCTCGATCGGGTTGCGCAGGTCCGGCTTGTCGGAGCCGTATTTGCGCATCGCTTCGGCGTAGGGGATACGCGTGAAGGGATAAGGCGAAACTTTCCTGTCGCCCGCGAACTCCTCGAAAAGCCCATGCAGCACGGGTTCGATGGCAGCAAAAACATCGTCCTGCGTGACGAAGCTCATCTCGACATCGAGCTGATAGAATTCGCCGGGCGAGCGGTCGGCGCGGGCATCCTCGTCGCGGAAGCAGGGCGCGATCTGGAAGTAGCGGTCGAAACCCGCCACCATGATGAGCTGCTTGAACTGCTGCGGCGCCTGCGGCAGCGCATAGAACTTGCCGGGATGCATGCGCGAGGGCACGAGGAAGTCGCGCGCGCCTTCCGGGCTCGAAGCGGTCAGGATCGGCGTCTGGAATTCGTTGAAGCCTGCTTCCGTCATCCGGCGGCGCACCGATGCGATGATCTTCGAGCGGAGCAGGATGTTCCGGTGCAGCGTCTCGCGGCGCAGGTCGAGAAAGCGATAGGTGAGCCGGATGTCTTCGGGATAGTCCGGCTCGCCGAAGACCGGCAGCGGCAGGTCCTGCGCTTCCGAGAGTACCTCCATAGACGCAACGGCGATCTCGATATCCCCGGTGGGCAGATTGGGGTTTACCGTTTCCGCGGAGCGGGCGAGAACCTTGCCTTCGACCGACACCACGAATTCGGAACGAACCTTTTCGGCGAGCCCGAAGGCCTCTGCCCGGTCGGGATCGAAGACGAGCTGGGTCAGCCCGTAATTGTCGCGCAGGTCGATGAAAAGGAGGCCGCCATGGTCGCGCTTGCGGTGGACCCAGCCCGATAGACGGACGGTCTCGCCCACATGCGACTTGCGAAGCTCGCCACAGGTGTGGCTGCGGAAACTGCTCATTGTCATAAAGCCTTGAGATTCAAGCACGAATCGGCGCGAGATAACTAACGATATACCCGGCGACGGGGGAAAAGCGCATGGATCGGCGGCTCTTGTCAAGGGCGGGAGGCCCATCCCGTTCCATATCTCTGGCAGGACAGCGCAATCAGGATCGGCTATAGAGCGGCGCATGGAAATCATTACGACGAACGAGGCCCTGAAGGCCGCCTGTGACCGGCTTTCCGACGCCGGCTTTGTCACCGTCGATACCGAGTTCATGCGGGATTCGACATTCTGGCCGGTTCTGTGCCTGATCCAGCTTGCGGGGCCCAGGGACGAAATCATCATCGACCCTCTGGCGCCGGATATCGACCTCGCCCCCTTCTATGCCCTGATGAAGAACCGGAAGGTCGTGAAGGTCTTCCATGCGGCGCGGCAGGACATCGAAATCTTCTATCACGAGGGGGACGCGATCCCGGACCCGCTGTTCGACACGCAGGTGGCAGCGATGGTCTGCGGCTTCGGCGACTCTGTCGGCTATGAAACGCTGGTCCGCAAGCTTACGGGGGGCAGCGTCGACAAGTCCTCCCGCTTCACCGACTGGTCGCGCCGGCCGCTTTCCGAAAAGCAGCTCCAATACGCGATGGCGGACGTCACCTATCTGCGTACGATTTACGAAGTGCTGGCAAAGCGCCTCACACAGACCAAGCGCTCGCACTGGGTAGCCGAGGAGATGGCGGTCCTCCAGGACCCCGAGACCTATGCCATGCGGCCCGAGAACGCATGGAAACGGCTGAAGATGCGCTTCCGTGGGCGGCGCGGGCTCGCGGTGCTCGTCGAGGTCGCCGCCTGGCGCGAAAGGCAGGCGCAGGAGCGCGATATGCCGCGCTCGCGCATCATGAAGGATGATGCGCTCTATGAAATCGCGACCCAGCTTCCCAAGAGCGTGAGCGACCTCGACGCGCTTCGTGCCGTGCCCAAGGGCTTCTCGAACAGCCGCTCCGCGGCGAGCCTGATGGAAGCCGTCGAGCGAGGCCTCGGAATGAACGAGGAAGACATTCCCGTCGTCGAGGGGCCGGAGCCCCTGCCCGCCGGGATCGGTCCGCTGGTCGAACTTCTGAAGGTACTGCTCAAGCAGAAATGCGAGGAGCATGACGTGGCGCAGAAGCTGGTCGCCAATGTCAGCGACCTCGAACTCATCGCCGCCCACACGGAGGCGGACGTACCCGCGATGAAGGGCTGGCGCCGCGAACTTTTCGGAGAGGACGCCCTCAGGCTCAAGCGTGGCGAACTCGCCATCGGCGCAAAGGGCAAGCGCATCGTGCTGATCGAGACGGGGAAGAAGTAGCGGCCCTACTTGCCGATCCTGATGTCGCTCTTGCGGCCAAGCGCCTTGGCAAGTGCGGCAAGACGCTTCGCCACGATCTCTCCCACAAGTGCTTCGTACTTCTTGGGTACGACGAGGGTGAGAGAATTCTTGCCGATATCGAAGCGCGTCTTCGGAAGCATACCCATCGTGGCCCCGGAGAGCGTGAAGGCAAGGCGCAGCGCAAGGCCAAGAATGAGCGCGCGTTCATTGTCGCGCTCCGGAATATAGGCCGAGCGATTGCCAAGCATTTCCGGTTCGCCCCTGCCTTCATGGCGATGATAGCCGACGCGGGCGAGGTAAAGCCTGCCCTGATGATCGATGCCCGAGAAGGGGGCGAGCAGGATCTGAGTCATGGCGTGATGCGCCCGGTAGTCCGGATGCACATACCAGCCGATATCGGCGAGAATACAGGCGGCATGGCGAAGCCTCGACTCTTCCGCCGTCTCGCCGAGAACATCATCGGCAAAGAGCGGCGCCGTCCATTTGAAGAACTCATTGCCATGCTGCGGAAAGCGCGCCAGGCGCCCGGCGAGATCACGGCAGCCCTCGATCAGCGGGTCCTTCTGCTGCTCCTTCTTGTCGAGCCGTTCGAATAGCAACCCTTCCCGAAGGCCATAGGCCGATATGACGATTTCCTTCGCCCTGGAAGCGGAGATCAATTTGTCGAGCACCAGCGCGCCGAAGGGAAGCGCCTCCACACGGCGCTCCGACACGTCCGGTATTTGCGCCAGCGATTTCGGTCCCAGCTTCTCGATCACTCGCGAGATATCCGCGGCATCGCGAGCCGGGATTACATACTGGTGCAGAACATGAATCGGATAATTGCGTTGCGCCATATGGATACGGGCGAGGTTTCGCCACACACCGCCCACGGCATAAATCGGCTTGCCCTCATAGTTCTTCAGCCATTTCTGTTCGCCGAAGGCGCGCTCGACGAAGGATTCCGCCTCCGCGAGACTGCCATGGGAAAGATCCATCAGGCGAAGCGGCCCGAGAGGAAGGGTTGCCCCCTCGCCCGGCTTGCCATTGGCGACCGGTACCAGCTCAAGACTTCCGCCACCCAGATCGCCGACCAGGCCCTCCGCTGTTGGAATGCCGGACAGGACGCCTTGAGCGGATATACGCGCTTCGTCGAGGCCCGAAAGCAGCATGATCTTGAAGCCGCATATGCTTTCGGCGCGCTCCAGAAAATCGGCGCCGTCCTCCGCGTCGCGCACGGCCGCCGTGGCGGCGACGACGAGATTGGGCACGCCGATCTGTTCGCGCAGCGCCATGAAGCGCCGCAGCGCATCCAGCGCGCGCTCGATACCCTTGGGGTCGAGACGACCGGTCGAGGCAAGGGAACGGCCAAGACCCGCCATGACCTTTTCGTTGAAAACAAGCACGGGATTCCGCTCGACGCCCGCATAGACGACGAGGCGCACCGAGTTCGATCCGAGATCGACGATGCCGAAACGGCCTCCGGCCTTCCCACGGCTCACAGCTCAACCTCCGCTGTTTGCCGCAAGATAGATTCAGGCCGACTTGATGTCGAACTTGGGAGGAATGTTCTTCTTGAGAGAGGTGCCACGCCCGGAGAGGCTCGCATTATTCATGAAATAGGTATGGGCGTTAAACGGCTCATCGCCCTCGCGCACCCCGATCCGCGTATACTTGCCGTCCGGCTGCAGTTCGTAACTCTGCTGGTTGTCCTTCAAATTGGCAACCATGATCTGATCGAGAACCTGGTCATGGACCGTGGGGTTCAGGATCGGAACAAGAATCTCGACCCGGCGGTCCAGATTGCGGGGCATCCAGTCGGCAGAGCCGATATAGACCTTTGCCTTGTCGTTCGGCAAGCCATAGCCGTTCCCGAAGCAGACAATGCGGGAATGTTCGAGGAAGCGGCCGATAATGCTTTTCACTCTGATGTTGTCGGAAAGGCCGGGCACACCGGGACGCAGACAGCAGATGCCGCGCACGACGAGATGAATTTGCACACCGGCCTGGCTCGCCTTGTAGAGCGTATCGATGATCTGGGCGTCCACCAGAGAGTTCATCTTCGCCCAGATCGCCGCCGGCCGGCCCGACTTGGCATGCTCCATCTCGGCATGGATATCGGCGATCAATCGCGAGCGCATGTTGATCGGCGAGATTGCGAGAAGTTCGAGATCCTTGGGCTCGGCATAGCCGGTAATGTAGTTGAAGACCTGCGCGGCATCATGCGCGAGGCGCGGATCGCAGGTGAACATCGAGCAGTCGGTGTAAATCTTCGCCGTGACAGCATGATAGTTGCCGGTGCCGAAATGCACGTATGAACGCAGGTGGCCGCCTTCGCGACGCACGACGAGCGAAATCTTCGCATGCGTCTTGAGCTCGATGAAGCCGAACACGACCTGCACGCCCGCCCGCTCAAGATTGCGTGCCCAGACGATGTTCGCCGCCTCATCGAAACGGGCCTTGAGCTCGACCAGCGCCGTCACCGACTTGCCGGCCTCCGCCGCCTCGATCAGCGCCTGAACGATGGGGCTGTCCTTCGAGGTCCGATAGAGCGTCTGCTTGATGGCGACCACATCCGGATCGGCAGCGGCCTGACGGATGAACTGCACCACGACGTCGAAGGATTCATAAGGATGATGGACGATGATGTCCTTGGAACGAATTGCTGCGAAGCAATCACCGCCATGGTCGCGGATACGCTCCGGGAAGCGCGCATTATAGGGCGGGAACTTGAGGTCCGGACGGTCGTCGACAATGAGCTGGCTCGTCTGCGCAAGGCCGAGCAGACCTTCGACGGAAACGAGTTCCCGCTCCGTCACACCGAGCTCATGCACCACGAACTGGCGGAGCGAGGGCGGTGTGCGCGCCTCGATCTTCAGACGAATGACGCTGCCGCGGCGGCGGCGCTTCAATGCGCTTTCGAAATAGCGAACGAGGTCTTCGGCCTCTTCCTCGATTTCGATATCGCTGTCGCGCAGCAAGCGGAAGGCGCCCTGCCCGATCACCTTGTATCCGGGGAAGAGCCTGTCGAGGAACAGGCCGATCATGTTTTCGAGGCTTACGAAGCGGATACCCGTTTCACCTTCGCGCGAGGGAAGACGGATGAAGCGCTCGACCTGCGTCGGCACGGGCAGCAACGCATCCATGAGCTTGCCGTCCGAGATACGGCGAAGCTGGAGCGCCAGCGCGAAGCCCAGATTGGGGATGAAGGGGAACGGATGCGCCGGGTCGATCGCAAGCGGCGTCAGAACCGGGAAGACCTGTTCGAGGAAGCGCGTTTCGAGCCAGGTGAATTCGTCCGGCGTCACTTCTTCGGGTTCAAGCACGGCGATGCCATTGTCGCGCATCTCATGGCGGAGCGACACCCACTGCCGCTGCTGCTCGCGCATGAGCTCGTTCGCCATCGCGTTCACGAGGTCAAGCTGCTGAGCCGGAGTACATCCGTCCTGGCTCAGCGTCGTCACGCCCGCGCTCACCTGCCCGCGAAGGCCGGCAACACGGACCATGTAGAATTCGTCGAGATTCGATGCGGAGATCGAAAGAAAGCGAAGACGCTCAAGCAGCGGGTGGTTCTTGTTCTGCGCCTCTTCCAGCACGCGCATGTTGAAGGCGAGCCAGGAAAGCTCCCGATTGATGAAGCGGTCCGGACTATCCGCGCTCACGGTCGCAACGCCTGGCGCGGGGGCTTGGGAAAGCTCTCCGGAGGCGTCTTCTACGGCCGGGCTCTGCGGGGCGGTCGTCATGGGATCACTTCTGCAAAAACGGGAATAAGTCTCTGCTATGGCTGAATATTATGACAAACATATGACTGAGTCATGACTATGGCCTTACGATTGAGTTGAATTGCTCTCGGCCGAGGATTTCCGCCGCCAAAGGTACCGTTACGGGCCGCTTGCCGGAGAGCGAGGCGCGATCGAGCTCTTCCACGATACTCCTGGCCGCCGCGATCGAGCGCTCGATCCGGCTGGCGAGATAGGACACGACCTGCGGCGAAACGCGGATTTGCCGGTCGTCGAAAAGCTTCACGAGAATGCCCGCCAGGAGCGCATCGTCCGGTTCTCCCAACACGGCCTGCGGAATGGCGCGCAGCCGCGAAACGAGGTCGGGCAGCTTCAATGGGAGGCGGGCGACAGGCTTCCTGGAAGTGATCAGGAGAGAAGCTCCCTCGCTCCGAACGAGATTGATCAGGTGGAACAGCGCGCGTTCTTCCGCCGCCTCCAGCGATGAGAGATCCTCAAGGATGAGGCTCCGCATCCCGACCAGGGAGGGAATATCGGACGCAGCAAGCCCCTCAGCCTGAATGGAAGATGCGCCCGATGCTGCCCGCCAAACCTCTGCCAGATGTGTCTTGCCACTCCCCTCGGGCCCGGAAAGCGCGACGATACGATCCGGCCATTCCGGCCATGAATCGATCAGCGCCACCGCCGCCTCGTTCGACGGCGCCACGAGGAAATCCTCCCGGCCCGATGCCGGACGGTG
>CEWJ01112252.1_pt1 | contig 12316 bp, 13 predicted proteins | sample 350291 | NCBI WGS metagenome assembly CEWJ01 (sample SAMEA2622923, study PRJEB7988) | marine metagenome | isolation source: saline water (ENVO:00002010), including | reverse complement strand
AGCATGCCAGGCACAAGGAAAGATTTTAAGCTTTCCTCAACTTTTCTTAAAATCTTTTGGATGGTATTTTTTCCAAATGTTAGTTTGCCTGCAACATCCCAAATCTCTGATCTAATTTGGTTGTAAATCGGATTTGTTACGATTTTAGTTAAATAAGCATTTAAAGCTCCTACGTTCGGACTAATTGACATTTCATTATCATTGAGCACTACAAGCATAGGGGTTTTTAAATGTCCAGCATTATTCATTGCCTCAAAAGCCAATCCTCCCGTCATCGAACCATCTCCAATAACAGAAACAACTCTGTGGTCTTTTCCATTGTGTTTTTGAGCCTCTGCAATCCCGGTTGCAGCAGAAATCGATGTTGAAGCATGACCGGCACCAAAAACATCATACTCACTCTCACTTATTTTTAAAAAACCACTTAAACCGCCCATTTTTCTAATGGTATTAAATTTATCTAGTCTGCCTGTTAATATTTTATGAGCATAGCCTTGATGACCTACATCCCAAACGATTTTATCTTTAGGTGTATTGAATACTTTGTGAAGAGCAACGGTTAGCTCGATGACTCCTAAAGTAGGAGCCAAGTGCCCGCCAATCTCAGTAACAGTTTCTATCGTGAAATATCTAAGTTCATCTGCTAATTTATTTAGCTCAGAATGATTTAATTGACGCAGATCATCAGGTGATTTGATCTTAGGTAGTATGTTAAGCTGCACTGTTTTCTTCAATAATTTGATTATGCTTTTTAAACATATTTTTATGAAAAAAGGTTGTATCGCTCAGTTCAGGGTGAAAAGTTAAGCCAACATGAATACCGGATTTAATAGCAACAATTTCGCTTTGACACTTGCCTATAACCTCTACAGAATCGCTAATCTTAGTTATTCTAGGAGCACGAATAAAAGGAGCTTTAGCTGAAAAACTATGATCTTGTGTTGAAAAATTAATTTCACCAATGAATGAATCAATCTGCGTGCCGTAAGCGTTTCTACTAACTTCAATATCAAGAATGCCCAAAGGTCTAATCTTATTATTATTTTTAACCGATTTACTCATCATTATTAAACCTGCACAAGTACCTAAAATTGGTTTGTTGGCTGCAAAAGACTTAATTGCATCATGAAAGCCGACTCTAGCCATCAGATCGTTAATCGTAGTTGACTCACCACCAGGAATAATAAGACCTTCAACATCATTTAGTTGATCTGGATACCTTATCTCCATTGAAGAAATCTTCAAACTTTCAAGTATTTGTTTATGAGCATGAAAATTGCCCTGAAGCGCCAATAATCCGATCATAATATTGGAATTACCAACCTCTTTCCTGCATTCTTTCGCCTTCAGGTATCTCTGACATATCAACACCCTTCATAGCTGATTTTAAACCGGTAGATATTTCTACTAATTTTTCAGCATCTTTATAATAAGTGACAGCATCAACGATGGCCTTACCTCTAGGGACAGGATCATCACTCATGAAAATACCTGATCCAACAAAAACGGTTTCAGCCCCGAGCTGCATCATTAATGAGGCATCGGCAGGTGTTGCAATACCTCCGGCCGCAAAATTAGGTACTGGCAACTTTCCTAGCTTTGCCACTTGCTGAACAAGCGTAAAAGGAGCTCCCATATTTTTAGCTGCAGCCATTAATTGATCTTGATCCATAACCGTTAAACTTTTTATTTCACTTTGAACTTCACGCATATGTCTAACAGCTTCTACGATATTTCCACTTCCCGGCTCCCCTTTTGTGCGAATCATTGCAGCGCCTTCCCCTATTCTTCTAAGAGCCTCACCTAAATTTCTACAACCGCAAACAAAAGGTACTTTGAAATCATGTTTCCAAATATGATTGTGTTCGTCCGCGGGGGTTAAAACTTCGCTTTCATCGATAAAATCTACATTTAAAGCTTCAAGAATTTGGGCTTCAGCAAAATGCCCAATTCGTGCTTTTGCCATAACAGGTATTGATACTGAATCCTGAATGTTTTTGATCATTTGTGGATCGCTTGCTCGAGCAATTCCACCCTCTTTTCTTATTAAAGCGGGTATTCTTTCTAACGCCATTACAGCTGCTGCGCCAGCCTGCTCAGCCTGCTTCGCTTGCTCAGAATTCATGACATCCATTATTACTCCGCCTTTAAGCATTTCGGCTAATCCAACCTTTACTTCAAAAGATTCTTTTTTAGGCATAAATCTCCTCCTCTTGTACATTTCCTATTTTTTTAATTCTTTCAAGAACTTCGTTTATTATATTATCAGGGGTGCTCGCTCCAGCAGACACTCCAACAATATCACAGTTCTCCAACCAGTGTTCGTTAATATCTTCAGCGCATGTGACTTGATAAGATCGTGAATTGCGTTCTTCAGAAAGGTCTGTTAAACGTTTTGAGTTTGCACTAGTAAATGAACCAATAACAATCATTACATCACATTTTTCAGATAGCTCTTTTATTTGCTCTTGATTTCTCTTAGTTGGAAAACAAATTGTATTTACAAATCTGAGATCTACTACCTTGCTCATAAGAATGTTAACAATATCCTGGACATTTTCTATCGTTTGTGTTGATTGACTTACTATTCCTGCTCTTTTAGTCTTTCTCAAACGCTTGGCTTCTTCAGAAGTTGCAACAATTATTGGATCTTTAACCTGACTAGCAATACCTACAACCTCATCATGCCCATGATCTCCAATAATAATTATCTTTCTTCCATCTTCTTCAAGCTCTTTTATTTCATTGTGAATATCTCTAACTAGAGGACAAGTAGCATCAACGATGTTCATCTTTCTTTCTTCTGCTTTTTTTGTTATATCTACGTGCGTACCATGTGCACGTAATAGCACAGGCCTACCCTCCGGAACATCATCAAGTGAATCTACTACTTTTGCTCCAACTTTGTCTAAATCGTTAACAACGTTTTCATTGTGAACAATATGACCAAGCATATAAACGTCTCCATGCTTTTCAGCTGTATCATAAGCCATGTTTACCGCATCACGAACGCCAAAGCAATACCCTGCATTTTTTGCTAGTAAAATTTTCATATGACAGGTGCCTTATTCTGCCTATCAACTTCAATGAAAGTTCTATTTAATACTTCTTGTAATACATTATTCGAGTTACCTTCAGCAGTTGCTCCAGCTGCAAATTTATGCCCTCCTCCGTCAAATGACTTAGCAATATCATTGATAATATATTTTCCTTTAGATCTAAAATTGATTCTGCATTTTCCTGTTTCACTCTCACACACCATGATAGCAATCTCTACACCATTTATCGATCTAACAAAATCTGTAAAACCATCTACATCCTCAGGCATTGTACCGCTATCTTCAATCATTTTATTTGATACAATGAATGAGGCCACTCGACCATCTAGATCGAATCTGATATTGTTTAATACTTTTGCTAATAATGAGACTTGCGCTTTGGATTTATTTTCATAAATAGATTGATAAATTTTAGAATTGTCGACATTGAATGCTAGACAATTCATAGCTATTTTATGACTTTTTTGATTGGTGTTGCTATGACGAAAAGAGCCTGTATCAGTCATAACAGCAGTATAAATTCCGCTTGCGATCTCCTTATTCAATCTAATATTATTTTGTTCAAAAAAATCGTAAACCATTTCACCGGTTGCTGCTGCATGAATATTGATATAATTTTCATTAAAGCGCTTATCGCCAAGATCTGGATGATGGTCAATATTTATTACATTTGTTTGGTTTGCTGATAATACATTGCCCAATGGACCAAGTCTATGATATGCTCCAACGTCAAAGATTAAGGCGAGGTCAGTCTTCTCTAACCATTGATCATGTATAGCCGCATCGTATGTTTCAATAATGTTATCTTTATTTAAAAAATTATACTGATTTGGAAATTTTGAAGTATGAATAATTTTACATTCCAACCTAAGTGAAGTTATGTAATGGTGCATTGCTGATGCGCTACCTAAACCATCACCATCTGGATTCATATGGGTTGAAAGGACAATTTGCTTAGAATTCTCAATGTCTTGGTTCAATTTTTTCCAGTTTATCATAATTAATACCGACCTAAAATTTAAGGACTTTTTTTATATTAAAACTATGAAATGAGGATAAATATTTATCGTTTCCAGAGTATCTCTTCAGACCCTCGCTCTGAGGAGACATATCGCGCTAAAACAAAAAGGTAATCACTAAGACGATTTAAATATGGCAACCAAATATTTTTTTCTTTTACAAGATCTAGAACTGAAACGCATGACCTTTCCGCCCTTCTACACACAGCTCTTGCCAAGTGAATTCGTGAGCAGAATTCGTCACCTCCAGGCATGATAAACTCTTTAAGTGGTTTTAAAGTTTGATTAAGATCTTCAATTCGTTCTTCAAGGAATTTAACTTTATCATCGTTTATGAGTATGGTTCCTGAATTAAAAATAGAAATTTCACCTCCAAGATTAAATAAGTCCTGCTGGATCGATTGAAGCTCGCTAGAAATTAAGCTCGATTTAGAGGATGAGATAGCTGAACCAATTTGAGAATTTAGCTCATCAATATCTCCTAATAGATTAATTATTAAATGAGATTTTGATACACGTTCACCATTCCCTAGGCTCGTTTTACCTTTATCTCCAGACTTGGTAGTTACTTTAGAAATTCTCATACTTAAAAGAAAAGCAAGCTAACAATTCCAAATAATGGGAATAGAATGATAAGTGAATAAAAGAAATATCCGAAAAATGATGGCATTTCAATTCCAGATGACTCCGCGATAGATTTTACCATAAAATTAGGGGCATTACCAATATAGGTATTAGCTCCCATGAAAACAGCTCCAGCTGAAATAGCAAGCAACGTCTGAGAAAGTTCACCCATCAAAACTTGAGCATCTCCACCCGCTGTATTAAAAAATACTAGATAAGTTGGTGCATTATCTAAAAAGCTTGACAGAATACCAGTTAACCAAAAATACATGTTATTCACTGGCCCCGAGTCACTTGAAACCGAGTTTATTATTCCAGACAAAGCGCCAGATGTTCCTGCTTTTAAGATTGCAATAGCCGGTATTATTGTTATGAAAATACCTGCAAAAAGTTTTGCAACTTCTTGAATAGGAAACCATGTGTACTCATTTCCTTCTCGTATCTCTTTTGAAGTGTAGGTCCAACTCAAATAAGCAAGCACCAGTAAAAGAATATCTCTTGCGAGATTCTGAAGCTCAACATGAACATGAAAAATTGTGAAGTCAATACCTGGTCTCCAAAAACCACTCAACAAAACCGAACATACTACACCAAAAATCAATAAGAGGTTAAAAGATCCCTTGATTGAGATTTTTTCATTATTTGAGGGTGAGGGAAGATCAGACTCTTTCCGATACTGAAAACTATCGTAGAAGTAAAAAATTATTAAAAGTGAAATCACCATGAATAACATTGGTACAAACATTGCTTTAGTTGTCCAGAAAAAATCTACACCTTTCAAAAACCCTAAGAATAGAGGTGGATCTCCCAATGGTGTAAGCGATCCGCCAATATTTGCTACAAGAAAAATAAAAAATATCACGATATGAACTTTGTGCTTTCTATCTTTATTTGCCCTAAGGAGAGGCCTAATAAGTAGCATCGCTGCACCAGTAGTTCCCATCCAACTAGCCAATAAAGTACCCACAAGAATAATTGCGCTGTTAACAATAGGAGTTCCAACTAATGAGCCAGTCAACTGCACGCCACCTGAAATTGTAAACAAAGCTAAAAGGAGAATAATAAAAGGAATGTATTCCAAAAGACCTACATGCAAAATCTCATATAAAACGATTTGCCATCCTTGCGAAAAGAGAAAAGGAAGAACAAATAATAGTGCCCAAAATGCAGAAATCTTGCCAAAATTATGATGCCAATACTCCGGAGCAACGAGAGGGAAAATTGCTATGGAAAGTAAAATACCTGCAAATGGGATTACCCAAAATATTGACAAATCACCACCTTCAAGATGCGGAGCGCCATAAGAACCAGCAAACAGGCTAGTTGATAATAAAAATAGGTAAGTGAGTAATTTCATGATATCTCTGGTTAATTAATATTTAATGTAGTCAAAACTTAAATATTGTTTCACTTATCATCCAAATTATTGATATAAAATTATATTTTATTTTTTAATTAAATTAAGTGATGGATTTACTGTTAACTATTCTTGTTATTGGGTTTGCAATACTCGGAATGTCAATTGGAATTATATTTAACAATAAACCTCTACATGGTTCTTGCGGAGGTGATGTTGAGAATTGTGTATGTTTAAAGGGAGGAGATTGCGATGACCCCTCACAACAACCGAATATCAATCTATCAGATTAACATTCATGCCTGTAGATTGAACTGTATTAAGCTTTCCATTATCCTTTAAAATCCAAAAAGCTTCAATCTTATCGTTATTTTCAACCATCTGTCTTCCCGATTCTAGCGACATTACGTTTAGTGCCGTTGCTACTGCATCAGCATCAATACATCGCTCTGCAACTACCGTTACAGACGCAATATCTGACTTTATAGCATACCCTGTCCTCGGATCAATAATATGAGAGAATTTTTTTGAGTTATATTCGTAAAAATTCCTATAGTTTCCCGAAGTTGCCATCGATTTATCAGTCAAAGAAACTATGCCCATAATCTTTTCTCCTGGATTGGTGTTTACAGCGGGATAATCGATTCCAATCTGCCAAGGTTTATTTTGTATATTTTTTCCCGAGACCCTAACCTCACCCCCAATTTCAACCATAAAATTGCTGTAACCGAATGAATTAATTAGATCAAACAGATGGTCAACCCCCCATCCTTTGGCAATAGCATTTACGTCAATCTGTTGTTCTTTAAATGCTTTGATAAGTGAATTTTGATAAATCTTAATTTTTTTGTATCCAACTTTATCTAAAGCAGTAATTATGTCAAGGTCTGATGGTGGTTCCCATTTGTCTTTATACTCTCTATCTTTTTTTCCTTTTTTCCAAGCTTCAGTTAAAGGAAGAGATGAAATATCAAATGCGCCATTTGATTGCTCAGACCAAAAGATTGATCGTAAAATCACTTGTTTAAAATTATCTGCAATTACAATTGCAGCATTTTTACCCAATTTATTAAAGAGTGAAATTTCACTATTTAAAACATAAGTTGACATTTGGTCGTTTATTGACTCCAATGTTGAGTCAATCTTTGCTTTTAGATAATCAGTATTTTGATTCAAACCCCTTTTTGGGACCAAGCGTATAGTATAAGAAGTACCCATTGCTGGACCAGTGATATCAGCGTAGGTTTTATTTTGTTCGCAACTTACCAAAAAAAAGGTAAGTAAAAGATATAGGGTTTTTGAGCTGCGTTTAGAAAATAGTTTTGATGATGATTTAACCAAAACTATCATAAGCAATCATATCTCTTTCTACACCCAGATCATATAGCATTTTATCACACGCATCTATCATCATTGGAGGTCCGCACATGTAATATTCAATTTCTGATGGGTCTTCGTGGTCCTTTAAATATTCATCGTGCGCCACATTGTGTATAAAACCAGTAGGGCCTTCCCAATTATCTTCAGGCATTGGTTCCGATAAGCCAACGACATATTTAAAGTTAGGGTAATCTCGTTCAAGTCTTAAAAAATCATCATGATAGAACATTTCTCTTGCGGAACGGGCACCATAAAAAAATGTGATTTTCCGTTTGGTCTTTTGGGTATCAAGCAGATCAAATAAATGACTTCTCATCGGAGCCATTCCAGCACCACCACCCAAATATATCATCTCACGCTCAGTATCCTTAGCAAAAAATTCTCCAAAAGGACCAGAAATTGTGACCTTGTCGCCTTCTTTCAGGTTAAAAATGTATGACGATGCAATTCCTGGCGGAACTTGATCCCATAATGCTGGAGGAGGTGTAGCTATTCTAACATTTAGCATTATTATATTTCCTTCTGCAGGGTGATTTGCCATTGAATATGCCCTAAAGCAATCTTCATCATTATTAGCAATGACATCCCAAATCTTAAATTTATCCCAGTCTTCATGATATTCTTTTTCAACATTAAAGTCTTTAAACTTTAAGTTATGGTACTCAGGAATATCTATTTGAATATAACCACCAGCAGTAAAATCAAGGTTTTCACCTTTAGGAAGCTCCAAAACAAGCTCTTTTATAAAAGTAGCAACATTCTTATTTGACCTAACAGTACAATCCCATTTTTGAATATTAAAGACCTCATCAGGGACCTGCACTTTCATATCTTCTTTTATTTTTACCTGACATGCCAATCTCCAGTTATCTTTTGCTTCTGATCGGTTAATATGACCTTTTTCAGTAGGTAAAATTTCACCACCACCCTCACTAATCTGGCATTTGCACATTGCGCAAGTGCCTCCTCCTCCACAGGCAGAGGGTAGAAATATACTCTCAGTCGCCAAAGCAGATAAAAGGGTTGATCCAGGTCTTACCTTAATTGACTTATCATCGTCACCATTAATGTTTAATGTAATATCTCCTTGCGGTAAAAGTTTTGACTCAGCAAGATTTAACATTAAAACAAGGATTAGGATTACCCCAGTAAAGATAGCAACGCTTAAGAATGTTGATGCAGTTATCATAATTGAATACCCCCGAATGACATAAATGCAATAGAAATTAAACCTGTTAAAAGCATTGTAATACCAACGCCTCTTAATTTAGCCGGAACATTTGAATAGCGTAACCGATATCGAATAGACGCCATAGCGACTATTGCTAAAAACCAGCCCAGTCCCGAGCCAAAACCAAATACCACAGACTCCATTAATGTATAGTTACGCTCAACAAGAAATAAAGATCCACCCAATATAGAACAATTCACAGCAATCAATGGAAGAAAAATTCCCAAACTTTGATAAAGTGATGGTGAAAAATTGTCAATGATCATTTCGACGAGTTGAACCATTGCTGCGATCACAGCAATGAAAACTATTGGCTTCAAAAAACTTAAATTGACATCTGGAAAGCCAAGCCACGAAAGTGCGCCGTCACCTAAGAGGAATCCATATAAAAACCAATTTACTGGAGCTGTAATTGTTAGAACAAAGATTACAGCAAAACCTAGACCTATAGATGCATCAACTTTTTTTGAAACGGCTAAAAACGAGCACATTCCTAAAAAATACGCTAATAATATATTTTCAATGAATACTGCTTTTGTAATTAAACTTAAATAATGTTCCAATGTCTATTCCTCTTCAACATTTCCTAAAATTCTTTGAGCCCATACAATTAAACCAAGAATGATAAATGCTCCTGGACTAAGAACCATCAAGCCCATATTTTCATACCCCGCGGCATACATAGCATCAGGAATCACTTTGAAACCATAAATAGTTCCACTACCTAAAAGCTCTCTAAAAAAAGCAACAGCAATAAGAATAATTCCATAACCTAAACCGTTACCCAAGCCATCAAGAAACGATCTCCAAGGACCATTCTGCATTGCAAATGCCTCAGCTCTGCCCATGATAATGCAATTTGTAATTATCAGTGAAACAAAAACGGTTAATTGTTTGCTAATGTCGTACATGTAGGCTTGCAGTATTAGATCCGTTAAAATAACCATTGAGGCTATTACCGATAACTGTACAATAATCCTCACTTTTGAAGGTATCATGTTCCTTAAAAGTGAAATAACAGTGTTCGAGATACACAATACAGCAATCACGGCCAAAGTCATAACAAAAGCAATGTCTAACTTAGTAGTAACCGCTAGTGCTGAACAAATTCCAAGAACCTGCAAACTTATAGGATTATTGCTCATTAAAGGATCAGATACAGCTGCCTTTGAAGATTTACTTAACAATGCCATTAGCTATTATAATCCTTTCTAATGCGCTCAAGATATGGGTTGTAGGCCTCTAAATCTTTGAGAAGGAATTTATTTAAACCCCGCGAAGTGATGGTTGCGCCTGAGATTCCATCAACTTGATGGTATGCCTCTTCTGAAGATTCATCAACTTTACCTTTTACCGTTTGAATTCCAATCAAGACACCGTTCTCATCAACAAACTTTTTCCCTTTATAATTTTGCTGAAACCACGGCTTGTCAACTTCTGCTCCCAGTCCAGGGGTTTCAACGTGCTTATAAAAAGTAATACCCTTGGCAGTAGCACCATCAGGTTCTATAGCAAAATATCCATACATTGTTCCCCAAAGCCCTTTTCCTGAAATAGGGATAGCAAAGCCATCAACCTTACCATCAGTCATTTTTTTATATAAAGGAAAAACATTCTTGTCTACCTTGGGATCTATATCTTCAGGAATCATTCCATCGACAATATCTCCATTTTTATCAATGACAAAAGATGTTATTGAACTAGTAAAGATTGTTTCAACGTTTTCTGTAGTCCATGGCATATCCTCGCTAGGAACAAAACCAAGTGAACTAAGTATATTTTTCTTAATATCTGCTCGTACGTTCCTTTCTGTTTGCTCTTCCAATGAAGAGTACACAGAAGATAAAACAAATGCTAAAACCATAGTTATCAGCATAGTAAAAATTATCGTATACTTATTACTGTGCATGGCGCGCAGCCCTTCTTTTAATGTTTGACTGAACGACGAACCAATCTATAAGTGCAGCAAAAGCGTTTACAAATAAAATAGATAACATGACACCCTCAGGGTAAGCTGGATTTATTGATCTAATGATAACCGTCAATGAACCAAAAATGATACCGTAAATCCATCTACCTTGATTGGTATGACACCCAGTTACCGGTTCTGTAGCCATAAAAATAGTTCCAAATAAAAAACTACCCATTACCAAGTGAAAATGGGGTGGAATGGAAAACATTGTATTTGTGGATAATGGGGAAAACAAATTTGTTAAAATGGCGGTAGCGACTAGTCCAATGACGGATCCAAAAACAACGCGAAAATTGATTATCTTAACGTACATCAAGAAAAATGCGCTTAGTAAAATAAGTATCTTACTAGTTTCTCCAATGGATCCGGGTACCCAACCCCAAAAAAGATTCCACCAGGAAAAATCAAACTGACCAACATTCTGAAGTAAAGAAACAGCATTCTGGCCTTGTTCGCTAGCAGGAACAGCCAAAGCAGTGGCTCCTGAGTAACCATCCGGACCAGCAATCCATACTTTGTCACCAGAAATTTTAGTTGGGTAAGTAAAAAAGATAAATACTCGAGCCATAAGCGCAGGATTAAAGATGTTCATGCCTACACCACCAAAAATCTCCTTCCCGATCACAATACCAAATGAAGTTGCGATAGCAATTTGCCATAATGGAATACCGGGAGGCATTGTCAAAGGAATCAAAGCGCACGTTACAAGAAATCCCTCACTAACAGGATGTTTCCTAACAATAGCAAAGAGCAGCTCCCAAAACGCACCCGAAGCAAATGTTACAGCGATTATTGGAATGATCTTTCCAAAACCAACCCAAAAATTTTGCCATGTTGATCTCTCCAGCTCAAAAGCTACAGCATTTTGATATCCAACATTCGCAGCACCAAAGATATACAAAGGAATTAGCGAGATAACTACAAGAATCATTATTCGCTTTGTATCAATACTGTCTCGAATATGAGGACCAGACTCTGTTACCTCATTTGTTGAAAACAAAATTGTATCAGTAGCTTCGAAAACAGGATACAAGCTTTCAAATTTACCCCCTTTTTCAAAATGGGGTTTTGATTTGTCTAGAATATTTTGAAGAAACTTTAACATTTAAGCTTCACGCTCCATGAGATTAAGGCCATCTCTTATTGTTTTACCTAAATCAATTTTACTTGGACAAGCAAAACTACAAAGTGCAAAGTCCTCTTCTTCGCATTCGTAAATACCAAGTTGCTCCATCTCCTCAACGTCCTCTGCAAGGATAGCTCTATAAAGAGGATTTGGCAAAATGTCCATAGGTAAAACTTCTTCCCATGAATTTATAGGTACCATATATCTTTCACTCCCATTTTTTAAAGTATTAAAATCATATCCCCCCTTTAAAGTTCCTAAAAAAGCATTGGTCAAACTATACCTAGACATCGCGGTCCCAGGTCTTAGCATACCAATGAACTCTCTTTCTCCGCCCTCTGGAAGAACAGCTACTGAAGAGTCATAAAAACCTAAAAAATCATCAACATCTATTTTATCACCGGTCAAGACATCGCCAGAAATAATTCTGTGATCTCCGTCCTTTATATTATCCTCTAAACAAAGAGAAACGGGTGCACCCAATCGAGATTTCATATGAATAGGATTCAACACACTCGGACCTCCTAAGGTAATGATTAGCGAAACGT